>PDWJ01007976.1_pt1 | contig 12899 bp, 7 predicted proteins | sample 1430881 | NCBI WGS metagenome assembly PDWJ01 (sample SAMN01162460, study PRJNA174530) | Oral metagenome, whole genome shotgun sequencing project. | biome: Marine environment; feature: Marine mammal; material: Swab sample of the gingival sulcus; isolation source: swab sample of gingival sulcus... | reverse complement strand
AATGCCATCACCGTTGTAAACCATCGCAGCCCAGATATTACCCCTAGCCAAAGAGGCTGTTTTATCCAATTTTGTATATGAATAAGATAGCACATACGGCCTTTGAGCTTTCAGCAGCTGTTCTGCCGCTTGCAGTTCTTTGTTGTCGTTAGAGTTAACTGAATACCCCAGGGATTTCAGTGCCAGCCCGATGGTTTCGCGGCTGTCATTAATCATCATAACACGCTGCTTCATATTTTCTGTGGGTTGAAACAGGTCACTCCATGAATTAAAGGGCCGGCCAACCTTGTCGGTACGGTAGGCAATACCTATGGTTCCCCATAAATAAGGCAATGAATAATCAGCCAGGTTGCCTTTTGGTAGCCAGTGCTGGTCAATATTTGCAATGTTTGGTATGGCTCCTGGTTTGTATTTCATCAGCCAGCCCTGTTTTGCATATTCTTCAAAAGATACCCTGGACCCAATAACTACATCCAGGCCTTCACCACCGTTAGTGTTAATTAGAATTTCGTCTTTTAACTCATCGGTTTCGTAGAACACCTGCTCTATGTTCACGTTGTATTCTGATTCGAAAGCCTCTATCAGTTCGCCAGGAAAGTAATTTTTCCATATCAGTAAACGCAGCGATGTTTCATCATCGGCATGCACCTGAATGCTTAACAGGATAAAGGCAAAGAAAGTGAAAAGTTTAAACATGAAGAGTCTCAATAAATAGGCGTACATAGTAAGTATAGCTGTCGTTTGTCATCTTCCAGTGTAAAATACCGATAAATATTAAGGATATTCAAGGTGGCTGATATTTTTGATTAGCGTGAGGGTTTTGTACTTGGCTAAACCGTCGTTTTTTTCCTATTATCGCTATACTGAAACGTATCTTATTGATAACAAAAGAATTGAAGGCTTCTATATGGATTGGCAACCGTTGATTTCCGAATTGCTGGCTGCACCTCAAGTCAACCGAAAGGTGGTTGTAAAAGGCTGGGTAAGAACCAAAAGGGATTCAAAGGCAGGTTTTTCCTTTATCAATGTACATGATGGATCTTGCTTTGACGGTATTCAGGTGGTTGCCGATGCGGATCTGCCCAACTATGAATCTGAAATAAAGCACCTGTCTACGGGTTGTAGTGTCGAGGTGCAAGGGGAATTAGTCGCATCTGAGGGTAAAGGGCAAGCGCTGGAAGTAAAAGCCACCAGCTTGCTGGTGCATGGCTGGGTGGATGATCCGGAAAGCTATCCTGTCGCTAAAAAACGTCATACTTTTGAGTATCTTAGAAGTGTTGCTCATTTAAGGCCCAGAACCAATACCTTTAGTGCGATGAGCCGGGTACGCCATAGTGCAGCACAGGCAATACACCGGTTTTTCGATAAAAACGGCTTTGTGTGGGTTAATACGCCCATTATTACCGCCAGCGATTGCGAAGGGGCAGGGGAGCTGTTTCGGGTAAGCACCCTGGATATGGCGAACCTGCCAACAACAGCACAGGGTGATGTGGATTTTTCCCAGGATTTTTTCGCCAGCGAGAGCTTTTTAACCGTATCGGGCCAGTTGAATGTGGAAGCCTATTGCTTGGCGATGTCCCGCGTGTATACCTTTGGCCCCACATTCCGGGCCGAAAATTCTCACACAAGCCGCCATTTGGCTGAATTCTGGATGGTGGAGCCGGAAATCGCCTTTGCTGATCTCGACGAAGTAGCATCGATCTCGGAAGCTTTTCTTAAATATGTGTTTGCTGCCGTGCTGAATGAGCGCCAGGATGATTTGGCGTTCTTCCAGAAAATGATTCAGCCTGATGCCATTACCCGACTGGAAAAGCTTGTTCAGCAGGATTTTGAACGTATTGATTATACTGATGCCGTAAAATTGCTGCGTAACTGTGGTAAAGATTTTGAATTCCCGGTTAAGTGGGGCATCGACCTGCAATCGGAGCATGAGCGCTATATTGCAGAGGAGCATGTGAAAGGTCCGGTAATCATTACCAATTACCCCAAAGACATTAAAGCTTTTTATATGCGAGAGAATGACGATGGTAAAACATGCGCCGCGATGGATGTGCTGGCACCGGGCATTGGCGAAATTATCGGCGGCAGCCAGCGTGAAGAGCGCCTCGACCGGCTGGATGCAAAAATGCAGGCCCTGGGCATAACAGAAGAATTAAGCTGGTATCGGGACTTAAGGCGTTACGGAACTGTGCCCCACGGCGGTTTTGGTCTTGGCTTTGAGCGGTTGCTGAACTATATAACCGGTATGGAAAACATTCGGGATGCTGTTCCTTACCCCCGGGTGCCGGGGTCGGCGGATTTCTAAGAGCGCAATCAATTTCGCCATCAACCTATAAAACAGTGAATGGCCAAAAACAGCAAGGCTCCGCCCACCGTTATCAGTAGAATCTGCGTGAGTGATTTGAATTTATAGAATGGTTTGTGGGTTATCATGGCCAGGCAGAAACTGATGAGCGCGACGCTCAATGCTATCGATGCAAAAGATGCGTTAATCAGCGATAGCAACAAATAGCCGGATACAATAAAGATGCTCCAGAAAACGGGCATTCCAAGGTAACTCAGTCCGTTGGACTCCTGAATATTGCCTATCTGGTTAAATACGGCAAGCCGGACACAGCCAAAGCCGATCATCAGCAGCAGTAACACCGGGTAATAGCCGTTGTAGCCTGCACAGTAAGCCAGCATGGCAGGGCTTACCAGGTAAATAAGCACATCCATAAAACTATCTAAATAGCGGCCAAAGTCCCGTTCCAGCCCGTATTTTCTTGCCAGCAGGCCATCCAGCGCATCGGCGAGCATGGCAATATACAAAACGCTCATTGCCAGGAAAAACTTGCCATCCAAAGACAGTTTTACTGATAGTGCGGATGTGATAACGCTGGTTAAAGTAATCAGGTCAACACGATTGAGTTTAATAATAAATGTTGACATTTTTTTACCGGAGGCAGTGTGTATTTTTGTAAATCTGCTTTTGTTGATATGCTTCGCTGGTATTATTTGCGAAAACAAAAATAAAAGAAAGACTCGGTGTGAAAATGAATGCGTTAATTCGGTTGCTTTCGGAGCGACCAAAAGTGGTTATGTTTGTCTCTTTGGTCGTTATCGTTGCTCTGAGTATAGGACTGAAAAACACCGTTATCAGTTCCGATTTCCGGCTTTATTTCGACAAGCAAAACCCTCAGCTAATTGCCTTCGAAAATCTGGAGGCAGGTTTTAACAAGCAGGATACCCTGAGCTTTTTAGTGGTTTTTGAACAGGGTGTGTTTGCTGAAAGCAGTCTTCGTGCTGTTCGGGATCTGGTCGATGCCAGCTGGAAGCTTCCTTATGTAAGAAAAGTCAGTGCGCTAACAAATTATCCACGCACTCAATCAAGCGATGAAGAAATCGTTTCCGAAGAACTGGTGTCAGACGAATTCATTTACTCCCGGGAAAACATCAGTGAAATAGAAAATTATACCTTGAATCATGCGGTTGCTTCCCAGTATGTCAGCCGTGATGGTGAAGTTACGCTTATCAACCTTTCGCTTAGCCTTCCTGAAGATAACGCTAATGCCACCGCAGAACTGGTGGCGGCGGCAAGGCAACTGGTTGCTGATCAGTTTTCTGATATTGATGGCTTAAACATACAAATGATGGGTACTGTCATTGCCAACATATCTCTTCAGGAAGCCGTAGAACAGGATTTATCGCTGATCGCGCCGCTATCGTATCTGCTGGTTTATGTGGTGCTGTATTTGCTGTTGCGTTCTTTGTCTGGGGTAATGATCACTATTGGTGTGATTACTTTAAGTATTTTGGCGGTACTGGGAGCATTTGGCTGGCTTGGTGGAATCGTGACCCCCGGAGTGGGTTCTGTGCCAAATATGGTGATGATCATTGCGGTGGCGGATTGTATTCATTTGCTGGTTTCTTATTATCATTATTTGCGTACTGAAGAAAAAATGCAGGCCATAGAAAAGGCATTGAGATTGAATTTTAATCCGATGCTGGTGACCAGTGTTACTACTGCGATCGGCCTTTTATGTTTGAATTTTTCTGAATCGCCTCCCTATCGAGATCTTGGGAATCTGGTTGCTTTCGGTGCTATTGTGGCGTTTCTGCTAACCGTCACCTTTGTGCCGGCTTGTCTTGCGCTGCTTCCGGTCCCGAAAAAAATACGCAATGCCAGTGATCAGGGGCGTTTATATCAGTGGATGGATCGTTTGGGTCTGTCTGTCAGCAAAAATCCTATTCGCTATGTGATCGTTGCCTCTGTGGTTATTGTGTTTTTCGTGGCTCAGCTACCCAAAAATGAATTGTCGGATCAATGGGAGAACTATTACGACGACACCTTTGACATTAAACAGGCAATGAAACTGCAAAACGAAAAATTCTGGGGTGTACGTTTTATTGAATACAGCGTGGATGCTGGCGAGCCGCAGGGTATTTTCAGCCCTTCTTATATGCAGGATTTGGCATCGTTGACTGCGTGGCTAAGAGCTCAACCCGGGGTCGGGTTTGTGAGCACCTTTTCCGACCCGGTGAAACAAATCTATATGTCGTTGAATGGTGATGATCCGGCATTCTATGCAATCCCCGACAGCAAAGAAATGGTGGCCCAGAGTATATTGCTCTATGAAATGTCATTACCCTTTGGTATGGGAATTGAAGAACAGGTCAATATCGATAAAAGTGCCACCAGGCTCAGTGTACAGCTGCACTCACTGACATCTCAGGAACTGATTGCTCTTGATAACAGGATACGCCAGTGGGCGAAAACCAATGCTCCATCGTTGGGGCTGTCTGAAGGCACCGGGCTGGATGTGGTTTTCGCCAATATTTCGCAAAGAAATATCGAAAGTGTGGTGGTAGGTACGGCTATTGCGCTTGCATTAATTTCATTCATTCTGATATTTGTCTTCAAATCACTCAAGCTTGGCCTGATTTCGTTAATTCCCAATCTGGTGCCAGCGGCAATGGCCTATGGTGCATGGGGGATGTTTATGGGCAGGATAGATCTGGCGTTGAGTATTGTTGGCACCATGAGCCTGGGTTTGGTGGTAGACGATACCATTCATTTCTTATCCAAGTATCGCCATGCGCGCATTGAATTGATGCAAGATGTTTACGGGGCGATTCGTTATTCGTTCCAAACAGTGGGTATCGCCATGCTGGTAACATCCATTGTGCTTGCGCTGGGTTTCGGGTTCTTGTTCCTTTCCCATTTTTCACCCACCTGGGGAATGGGCGTACTATTGGCAACGACGATTATTTTCGCGCTTGTTGTTGATTTCTTATTGCTGCCAGGACTGCTGGTATTGTTTGACCGCAAACCCTATTCAAATGCTGAACTAGAGAAAAGTACCTATGGATAAAAAACTCACCTTAGAAGATTCTTTAACCTCCAGAATTCTGGCGTGGATGGAAGAGCGCTTTCCATTCAAAAACACCCCGGTATGGATTGTTTGGTATTTGCTGGCGGCACTGGTTGCCCGGTTTTCAATGGGTGGTGAAACCATTGCCTTGAGCTTTATCGATATTGTCGGTGCTATCGCCACATGGAGCTTTTTTCTGGTACTAAGAGTTTTTGACGAACACAAGGACTATGAACTCGACCTGAAAAACTATCCCGAACGGGTACTGCAAAGCGGCCTGATTTCTTTACAACACCTTAAAGTTATTGGTGTGGTAGCGATTGTTTTTCAAGTGCTGTGGGCGCTGTTTTTGGATTCAGGATTTGGTCAGGTAACAACTGCCTGGCTGATCATGTTTGTTTATAGCCTGCTCATGGCAAAAGAGTTTTTTATTGGCGAATGGCTAGAGAAAAGATTGGTGTTATATGCAGTAACTCACCAGATTATTATTCCCATGACTATCTGGTGGATGTGTTGCCTGGGGCAGCCGGATGTTGCCTTCAACGGCCTGATAGGCTGGCTGATGGCGCTGAGTTTTGCTACCAGCATGACACTGGAAATCGTTCGTAAAACACGAGGCCCTGACGAGGAGCGCGATACCGTCGATTCCTACTCAAAGGTTTTTGGCACACAAGGTTCTGCCTGGGTGGTGATTGGCCTGGCAACCCTGATGTTTATTTTTACCCTGATAATTGCACAACAGGTGGTAACCGGCAGTTTTTATATCGGCTATGGCTTTATTGTGCTGGCCTATGTCTTTGCATTGTTTTCCATGTTCAAGTTTATCAAAGCGCCTTCACTGGCTGGCCGAGAGAAAAACGAAGTGGCCTGTGCCTTGCTGATGCTGATTGGTTATCTGGTGTTAATCGTTGGCATTCTTGCTGAGAAACAAATTCAATTTACATTTTTGGTATCATGACTATGACTGTAGGGCCGCGAACGCTGGCAACGCGTTATACCTTTGGCGAAGAACATAACGCCAGTGTTAAATATACTGTGAGTGGTGTTGTACATACCGCACCACCGGTTGATATATCAAAAGGCCATATTTGCCTGGCTGTTGATACTGGTGACCTGACAGAACCTCCGCAGAAAATTGAAAGCGTTGAACTGCAAGTGCTGGGGCAGGTTTTTCACATTGGCAGCCTCGCATTATTCAAAATTAATAATCCCGGCGATACCGGTGTATCGCATCTTGTGTACCATAGTAATGGGGATGCTGATGCTAACCGGCAGTTATGGCTGGCCTCTTATTTAATGCGGGAAAACCCTGGCAAAACAGCTGACCTCTCTTATGATAAAGCGAGCCTGCCAAAGGTGCCTGCCCGTGGGTTATACACCGAACAGGCCAGGCAGGAACGTCTGGCTTTTGTTCGTGAACAGTGTGATATGCAGTTCGAGGAAGTGTCCAAGCTTGGGCTAGACCCGACATCCCTGGTGAGTAATATCGAGGCATTGATCGGGTCTGTTGAAATTCCTGTGGGCATAGCGGGGCCGCTGCATATTAAAGGGGCCGAGGCAGATGGCTTATTTTATGCGCCAATGGCCACATCAGAAGGTGCCCTGGTGGCTTCAGCAACCCGCGGTGCTACAGCCATTTCAAGATCCGGCGGTGCCACCGCCAGAGTGTTGGATCAGCGCATGCTGCGAGTTCCAGTCTTTGTACTTAACTCCAGCGCCAACGCTGTATTGTTTTCTGAATGGGTAACGGATCATTTCAAAGAAATTGCCGAAGAAACCCGCAAGTATTCAAATTATGCCAATCTGGTAACACTAAAAGCATTTGTATTCGGGCGCAGTGTTCATGTTCATTTCGTTTATAAAACGGGAGATGCTGCGGGCCAGAATATGACCACCACCTGCACCTGGAGAGCATGCCAGTGGATTTTGGCGGCAATGAATGCTTTTCAGGGTGTAGAATTCGAAAACTTCATGATTGAAGCGAACCTGAGTAACGATAAAAAAGTCACTTATCAAAGCTTTTTAAGCGGCCGGGGAATCCGTGTATTGGCCGAAGCTCAGATTTCCGATGCAGTGTGTCAGGAAATATTAAAAGTATCCGCCAAGCAGTTGGTTGAGGCTTATAACAATTTTGTGGTGGGCAGTGTTGCTGCCGGTATGGTGGGTATTAATATTAATATCGCCAATGTTATTGGTGCCATGTTCGCCGCAACCGGGCAGGATATTGCCTGTACCCACGAAAGTGCCATTGGCCAGTTACATTTGGAACTGACCGACAAGGGCGAAGTATATGCAACCATGATGCTGCCTTCGCTGGTGGTGGGTACGGTAGGGGGGGGCACCAACCTGCCAACACAGCGGGAATGCCTGGAACTTCTTGGCTGTGCTGCGGATTATGCAGTCCCATTACAGCAATTCAGCGATTACCGTCGAGACTGTAAAACATCGAGAAATAGCAGCAACCGGCAGCTCTATTATTACTGAACTCACCGCCCATAAAGTGAATAAGCTGGTGGGCCACTACCCGATTGATGTCGGCATCATGGGGCAGGAATCGCCAGTGCAGGTAATGGTTAAAGTAAAGCCGCTGGATAGCGAAGTGATTTTGATGCTGAACTCCATGGCTGCCATGTGCGATGCCCGTTTGGCGAATGCCTACGATAAATTTAAAAATGAGTTGGGCTTTCAAGGATGTCATACCCGCGAACTGGCGGTGATGGCCAGCAGCGATGAGCGGTTCAAAAAACACGCGCCAGTGGTATATGGCGTGTGGGAAGATAAAGCGCGAGAAGCTTATGTCATTGTTGAAGAACGGTTAGATCCAACCCGCATGGTGTTAATGGATTCGGCTGACGACACCAGTGGCTGGCAGCCACAACATATTCATGCCGCGCTGGATGGCATTGCCGCTGTTCATAGCATCTGGTATGGCAAACAAGAAGAACTTGCCAGCCAGGACTTTATTATTGATCCGCCCGATCAGTTCAGTGTGCAGAAAAAAATTATCCTATGGGAACATTTAGGCGCTCACGCCCGGGAAGAGTTTCCTGAATGGTTCAGTGAACAGGATATGGAGCTGTATCGCCATACGGTGTACAGCATACCGGAATGGTACGCCGAGCTGGATAAGCACCCTAAAACGCTGACTCATAATGATTTTAATCCCAGAAATATTGCTTTCAGAAAAGGTAAAGATGGCAGCCTCACCTTATGCGCCTATGACTGGGAGCTGGCCAACATGCAGTTGCCTCAGCACGACCTGGCAGAGCTGTTGGTGTTTACCCTGCAACCGGATTTTGATTATGACCAGGTGTTGGCTTATATCGAATACCATCGTGCTGCGTTATCAGCATTAACAGGCATTGAAATTGATAAAACCCAATGGCATCGGGGGTTTGTGTTGTCGTTATCAGATTTAATGGTGAATAGAATTTCCCAATATGTCATGGCGCATACCTTCAGGCATTATGATTTTATGGATCGTGTGGTGAGAACTTTTAAGCGTCTGTTCGCAATGGAAATCAATAGGGCTGAAGAAAAGAGAGCTGAATAATGGAAAGTGCATTTCTGGATCAAACTGAAGCAGTAAAATTCACAGCCGATCTTTTGGGTGGCAAAGCCTATAACCTGGCACAACTGACGTTGCATGATTTTCCGGTACCGCAATGGTACGTGGTAACAACCGATGCTGTGGCGCTGTTTATGCGCGAAGCTGGTATAGAGGAGGGGATTCAGCAGCAGGTGGCCACCTTGTCGGTAGAATCCAGCCAACAGGAAATTGAAGCGGTATCAAAACTGATACAGCAACAAATTCTCGAAAAGCCGCTGCCGCAATCTTTAATGGCCACTATTGAAGCAAAAATAGATGCTGATCTGCTCAGCAATCAATTTGTTGCCGTGCGTTCTTCGGTGGTCGGTGAAGATGCCGAAGGAGCAAGCTTTGCCGGGCAAATGGATTCTTACCTGTTTCAAAAAGGCAAAGATGAAATTTATGAAAGCATTGTTAAAGTCATTGCCAGTGCTTTTAACCAGCGAGCGCTGGCTTACCGGCTGCAAAAGAAGATTGATGTAACCAATATTCAGGCGGCCATTATTATTCAGGAAATGATTAACGGTGATGTATCCGGGGTCATGTTCACTGCTCACCCGGTAACGGGTAGTCGCCAGCAGGCGCTGATCTCGGGCACCTATGGCTGTGGCGAAGGTGTGGTGTCGGGGCTATGCAGTGCCGATGAATACAGCGTGCATATCAACGATAACACCATTGAGTCGGTGATCAATGTTAAAGATACCGCGCTGGTATTTGATGGTGAAGAAAACAGGGGCACCAGGGAAATCACTGTTGAAGAAGCAAAACAAAACGTGCCCTGCCTGACCGATTCCCAGATTCAACACCTTAAAGATATGGGTGTCAGCATTGCTGAATCCTATTTATCGCCCCAGGATATTGAGTGGACGATTGCCAACAACCGAATCTATATTCTGCAAGCGCGGCCCATTACCCAACTGCCAGCACCTCAGCAGAGTCATGATAATTTAATCGTTTGGGATAACAGTAATATTCAGGAATCCTATTGTGGTGTTACCACGCCGTTAACCTTTACTTTTGCTAACCGGGCTTATGCCACTGTTTATGAACAGTCGTACAAAATTTTTGGTTTGACTGCCAGAGAAATCCAGGCAGACCGCCAGGTAATTGATAATCTGCTGGGCATTATTAATGGCCGGGTTTATTACAACATTAATAACTGGTACCGGGGTTTGCTGCGTTTACCCAGTTTTGGTACCAACAAGGCAGATATGGAAAGAATGATGGGGCTGGAAGATCCCGTCGATATGATTCAGGCACCCAATCTTTCTTTTACAGAAAAGCTCAAAAAAATACCGCAGATGTTTCGTTCCCTGGGAATGTTGCTGATTGCCTTTTCAAAAATGGACCGGCTGGTGGCACAGTTCAGAACCATGTTCGATAGCGAGTACCTGAAAATCGAACGAAAACGCCTGCATACTTTAACCTATAGTGAACTCATTGCGCTAAGCCGTCAGCTCGACGAAAATCTGCTAAAACGCTGGACGACGCCTATTCTTAATGATTTTTACGTGATGATGTCCAACGGCAAGGTGAGCCGCTGGCTGGAAAAAACCGGGCTGGAAAATGCTGCCGCGTTGCAAAATAATCTGATGTCCGGCGAAGAAGGTATTGAAAGCACCGAGCCGACTAAAATGCTGCTGCGAATGTGTCAGAAAATCCGTGGCAGGGAAGCACTTAAACAACTGATCAGTGATAACGAAAATGATACCCTGCTGCCATTGGTAAAAGCCCATGACAGCGATTTTTACGCCGATTGCATGGATTACATTGAACGCTATGGCGACCGGGTCATGGGTGAATTAAAGCTGGAATCCATCACACTCAGGCAGGATCCTTCGTTTTTATTTGCGGTGTTGAAAAACTATCTGTCGAAACCCGATTTAACCATCGAGACGTTGCACGAAAATGAACTGAAACTTCGAGCAGAAGCAGAGGATCAGGTGTTTTCTGCCATTGCCGATAAACAGGGCACACGGGCACTTAACCGCTTTAAAAAGGATCTGCAAAAATTAAGATGTGCGGTAAGAAACCGGGAGAATATGCGATTGGCAAGAACGCGTATGTTTGGCCTTTATCGGGATATTTATTTGGAAATCGGCAACCAGTTGGCGTTTTATGGTTTATTGGAATCGCCACGGGATATTTTCTATGTGACCATAGAAGAACTGTATGCGTATAACGATGGCCGCAGTATACAGAAAAACTTTAAACCCATGGTGGCCGCGCGCAAAGAAGAGTTTGCCGCCTATGAAACCCAGGAATTGCCGCATCACTTTTGGACCTGGGGCCCAGTTTATCATCACAATCCTTATGAATATCCGTTTGCTGATAAGCAGAATGCGATTGATGAAAATGCTGATACGTTAAAAGGAACCGGCTGTTACCCCGGCGTTGTGGAAAAGCCCATTCGCTTGATTTTTTCCCCGCAAGATGAGCTGAATCTGGATGGGCAGATTCTATGTACGGTTAGAACCGATCCCGGCTGGGCACCGTTGTTTCCCACCGCTGGCGGTATCATTGTCGAGCGCGGTTCAACCCTGTCGCATTCCGCAGTGGTTGCCAGGGAGCTGGGAATTCCGGCGATTGTCGGTGTTCCGGGGCTGACAAAAATTCTGCAAGACAAAGAGCTGGTTAAAATGGATGGTGCGTCGGGCATTATTGAACGCCTGAATGCGCCTGTTCCTGCTTCCAGCTCTGATACTGCCAGCCCTGAAAATGACTAAAGCATAGAGAGCCCTGTCACCATGCCTGAAGTCTATAATTTTGCACAGTATCTGATTGATGGCTGCCGTTTGCACCCGGGAAAAACGGCGCTGTCTATTCCCACCATGGATGGCCATCAATTACAAAGCGAAGAAAGTGCCACCTTCGAAGCACTGTTAAAACGGGTTGCCTGCTTTCAGGAAGGGTTAGCCAGGCAGGGCATTACCGATGGCGATAGATTAATCATTATTGTTAAACCAACGATTGACCTGTATGCACTGATTATTGCCTGTTTTTGCAGTGGTGTGATTCCCGTGTTTGTTGATACAGGCATGGGAAAAAAGAAAATTATTATGGCCTTGGAAGATTCAAAAGCCAAAGCCATTGTCAGTTCCAGGCAACTGTTAAAATATTTTTGGCTTATCAAGCCGCTTAGAAAAATGCAGCGCTATAGTGTGGATGGCACACTGCCTTTATGTGCGTCAATCGACCTGTTAAAGCCCCCCGTAATTGGTTGCCCGCTGTCAGTATTACCCAGAAACCCACAGGATCATTGCTTAATCACTTTTACATCGGGTAGTACCGGCAGGCCAAAAGGTGCAGACCGCACTCACCAATGCCTGATCAACCAGCATTTGGCACTCAAAAACAGTGTGCAATATAAGGATGGCGATTATGGTTTATCCTGCTTTCCTGTGGCGGCGTTACATCAATTTGCCTGCGGTGTGCCAACGGCTTTACCCAGGGTGGACTTGGCTGCCATCGGTGATGTGAACGCGCCCCTGGTGATTGATCAGATAAAGCATTTCAATATTACTTATATTGGCTCTGCTTCGGCTTTTCTCGAAAAAGTGGTTGCTTATCTGGAATCAGAATCTTGCCAACTGGAACAGATCAGGCTGGTAATTATTGGTGGGTCAACGGTTGCTTCCCGTTTATTAAGCCGTGCAAAGCAGGTGCTGCCTAACGCGACTTTAATGGTGGTTTATGGCTCCACAGAATCAGAGCCGATAAGCCATATTAACAGTGAAGAAATCCTGGCAGCCCCTGAAGCCAACGGTTATTTAGTTGGCAGGCCAGTGCCGGAATGCGAAGTTAAGGTGATTGATTCAGTGGGCCAGACGCTTACCGGCGAAGCTGAACTGCTGGCCCGTGAATGCACGACTGGCCAGCCAGGGGAAATCGTGGTGAGTGGTGGCCATGTACTGCAATCCTATATTGATAATCCAGCCGCCACCCGTGAAACCAAG
>PDWJ01007331.1_pt1 | contig 12903 bp, 13 predicted proteins | sample 1430881 | NCBI WGS metagenome assembly PDWJ01 (sample SAMN01162460, study PRJNA174530) | Oral metagenome, whole genome shotgun sequencing project. | biome: Marine environment; feature: Marine mammal; material: Swab sample of the gingival sulcus; isolation source: swab sample of gingival sulcus... | reverse complement strand
AAATCAAGTTCGGAGACCAGGTTGGGATACAGATACGCACCAAGGTTGAGCAGTTTGTGATCGTAAAGCCTCCGTTCGTTGATACGGAAGTGAGATAGCCGCTCATTAGTGCCATAATTTTCGGGTGAGCACTTCCGGCATTGACACCAGGGTTGACGGGGACTTCCGTCGCATCGCCCAACAGGTGCTCACCCGGGCCCAAGAGACGGCTGACCAGCTAGTTCTCGAAGCTCAGGCGGAGGCAGCGCGCATTCACGCAGAGTCCGTTCAGGTTGCAGAACAAAACCGTGCCGCGAGACTCGAAGCTGACCGCATCTACGCCGCTGCGGATGCCGAGAAGACCCGGGCCGACGCCCGGGTGGCGCAGGCAGAGAAACAGGTCATTGATCTGCTGGCTGACGCCTCCGACCAAGCCTCAATGCTTACCTCGGCCGCAGCGGCGACGGCAGAAGAAGAGGTCGCAGCCGCCACACAAGAGGCCGATGGAATCCGCGAGAGGGCTAGACATGCCGCCGCCGCGCTTGAGACTCAAGCTCAGAGCGACTACGACCGGCTACTCGCCGAAGGATCCGCCAAGCTAGCGAGTGAGCAGGCGAGGTTTGCTGCCGACCAAGAGGCCGCAGTTCAGCGTATTGCCCAAGAGCGCGCGGCTTTCGAGCGGCAGATGGAACAGGCCCGCGCGGTCGCTGAAGAGCACTCAGCGCAAATCAAGGCAGACGCTGAAGCAACCGCACAGGATGTGAAGGCCGAGGCTGAGGCAGAACTCGCGTCTGCCAAGGCAAATGCGGCCAAGCAACTTGCCGAGGCCGAACACCAAGGCCAAGAACGACTCCAAGCAGCAGAGACACAATCAGCCAAGATGCTTGCCGATGCTGATCGGGAACTCACGTGGGCGAGAGAAACGATCAGTAACCTGTTGGCCCAGGCTAAACAAGAGATCTCGCGCATGAAATCGGACGCCCATCGCGAACTCGGTGAAGACATAAAGGCGCGCAGGCAGCGCGCCCAAGCGCTGGTCGCCGAGGTGGAGCATCGCTGTGAACGCGAGACGATAGCCGCGAAGACTGAAACCGATCACCTGCGGGCACGCGCTAGGGCAGTGCTTGCCGCAGCCGAAGAGGATTCGGAGCGCACCAAGGCCATAGCTGAGGCCCAAGCGAAGGAACGGCTAGAAAAAGCCAAGGCCATGAGCGACGAGATGCTTGAGCGTGCTGAACGCAGGCTCGCGGACGCCGAGGCCGGGGCAAAGATGCTGCGAGAGCGGGCGAGTAACGAGATCGCCCGCATGCAGCGCGAAGCATACGAGAATAGGCGAACTGCCCGCGCAGAAGTGATTTCAACACTAGAAGCTGCGCGTGCAGAAGCTGATGAGCTGCGGGCTCAAGCCCGTCAAAACCTCGCTGAAGCCAGGGACGAAGTGGCCCGGCTTACAGCGCGGCGAGATTCAATTACCGAACAGCTAGGCCATATGTCCGGAGTCATCGAGGCTCTAGCAGTGCCTGAACGCGAGTCCTCAGAGTCAGAATAGGTCGCGAGTCGTCAAAATCAGAATAGGGGTATCCAAGTGATCGACATGCAAAAGTTCCGCGTAGTCCTGCGGGGTCTTGACCCGGCCCAGGTAGAGGCTGAGTTGGGACATCTTAGTACGCAACACGAAAAGGCGGTTGCTGAAATCCGCTCGGCACAATCAGAGGCAGCAGAAAACTCTGTTGCCCTGACCAAGGCACAGACCGCTGCTGAACAGCTTCGGGAACAACTGCGTAAAGCCCAGGCGAAAATTGAGGAGCTAGAGCTAGCCCAAGCCGAAGCCAAAACCCCGGCATACCGCGAGCTTGGTGGACGCATCGGCGAGATCCTAGGTCTCGCTGACGAAGAGGCCAAAGACATGCGCAAGAACGCGCACAAGGAAGCCGAGGAATTCCGGCGCGAAGCCCTGAAGGCTGTCGAAGCAACTCGGGCAGAGGCCGACACCTATGCACAAGACGTGCGCTCCGCAGCCGAAACCGAGGCCGCCAAACTCGTTGAGGGCGCCAAGAAGAAGGCAGATGCGATGATCGATCAGGCTGACCGCGATGCGTCCGCCCGTCGAGAAGAAGCCGAGGCCTACTTCGAGGCGTCTCGAGCCAAAGCCGCAGAGGTGGCAGCTGACTTCGAGTCAACACTTGCCACTCGCCGCGAGCAAGCCCAGATTGAGTACGAAGAGCAGTCTGCGGTGCACGAGGCTGCGCTGGCCGCAATGGACGAGCAGGTTCGCACCATGGCCGCCGAGTCTGAGGCAGCGCGCGACCTCGCTGAGCGTGAGGTCGCCGAACTTCGAGCCCGCGCTCAAAGTGAAGCCGAGTCTCTTGTGGCCAACGCGAAAGAGAAGGCAGAGCGGATCCGCCGGGATTCCGAGCGCACCCTCGCCGCTGCCAGCGCCCGCCGCGACAGCATCAACGCCCAGCTCGCCAACGTGCGACAGATGCTCGCAACCGTGGGTGGCGCCGATCTGGCTGCACAACTCGCACCCGAAGGCGAACACGAGCCAAAAGAGGCTTCATAAGCTCAAAAGAGCACCAAGCGAGGCCGGCATAGTCCGGCCTCGCTTGCTGTATGGGAACTAGATTTCGACTAGGCCTCGGCCAGTGACATCACGTAGATGCGCGTTTCGTCCTCGTAGAGAGACACCTCGGCAACGCCTGCGTCTAGCAGGTCTGGATAATTGTCGGTTAGCCAATCTTCGGCTTCTTGCTGATCATCGAAACTCGGCACAGGTGCAGCGGGTGTGCACTTCCACGTGAATGACATCAGCGCAGCCTGCTCTGTGGCGAAGATTCCGCTACTTTGCTGCCATCGGCCTCTATATGGCCGGCTAGAGCCTCATCTATGAGGGCCAACACCTCCGGGGTCAGCTCCACGTTGACCGCCTCCGCTGATTCCCGAATCTGCTCTGGGCGCGAAGCTCCTGCGATAGCGGAGGCAACGTTGTCGTTTGCGATCACCCAAGCCAGGGCCAACTGGCCCATCGTGCAGCCCAGATCCGCAGCAATTGGTCGGAGCTTTTGAACGCTGGAAAGGAGCCCTTCATCCTCGACCAGTTTAGAGATGAAATGGGAGCCAGTAGGATCTGTGGCCCTAGAGCCCGCCGGAGGCTTCGCACCTGGCACATATTTGCCGGTCAGTAGCCCCTGAGCCATCGGTGACCAACAGATCTGGCTCAGGCCCAACTCTCGGCAGGTAGGCACGACTTCGGGTTCGATGATGCGCCAGAGCATGTTGTACTGCGGCTGATTCGACACCAACTGGACGTGCAGATCCTTGGCGAGTACCGAAGCTTGACGAATCTGGTCGGCCGTCCACTCACTTACCCCGATATAGAGGGCCTTGCCCGCCCTGACCACGTCAGCGAAGGCGATCATCGTCTCTTCTAGTGGCGTCTCGTGGTCGTAGCGATGTGCCTGATACAGATCCACATAGTCGGTCTCGAGCCGCATCAGCGAGGCGTTGATCGACTCCATGATGTGTTTGCGCGACAGACCCGTGTCGTTTACGCCTCCGATCGTGCCGTCGGCGCCAACCGGACCAACCGGCCAGTAAACCTTCGTGAAGACTTCGAGGCTCTCCCGCCGCTGTCCCTTGAGGGCCTTGCCCAGGATTTCCTCGGCCGCACCGTTGGCATAGACATCAGCGGTGTCAAAGGTCGTTATGCCCGCGTCCAGCGCCGCGTGGATCGTATCGATTGCTTGGTCGCCGGTCACCTGGGAGCCATGCGTTAGCCAGTTCCCATAGCTGATTGCGGACACCTTTAGGCCCGAGCGGCCCAAGAAACGATGCTTCATAGTCGGCTCCTAACGCTCAGATCAGTATTTGTCGCCGCGCTTGATGCTGGCGCCGGGCACCCGCCAGCGGCGGATCTGGATTGTGCGGTTTACTAGGTACATCATCATGCCGCGCTGCATAGGTTTATCGTATCTGGTGTTGTACTCGCGCTTGTATCCTCGCCACAGGCGAATCAGGTCGCCCACCAACAGCAGCAGTACGAGCCACATGAAGACCGCGACTGTGTAAACGATCTGCGGGTACACATTGCCCAAGAACGACAGGGCAAGCAGTATCAGGAATACCGGCATCGTGAACTCGGCGAACGTCCATCGGGCATCAACGTAGTTTCGGGCGAGCACGCGCTCGGGTGCTTTCTCGGCAAGCTCCATGGCCTTCAACCGCTGATCGCGTTCCTTGCGCCTGGATTCTGCCCGCTGCTGCCGTTTCGACTGCTTCGGGTGCAACTGCTCCCACCTAGCGGCCTCAGACTCGCGGCGCTTAGGGGTAGGGCCAGACTTGCCGGCCGGTTTCGTATCAGACGCCTCCTCTGGGGGCGGGGACTGCTTTGAAGACTCGCGTTTTGTGCTCGTTGCGGCGCTGGCTTTCTTGTGTGCCTTATCTTTTGGTTCGGTGCGCTCGTAGGGGCGGAAAAGTCCCACGGGTGTCTGTATTTCGATCGAATGGACGCATTAAATGGCAGGCATCATCCAACGTTTCTTGAACCTTTTTAGGTCTAAGGCCAACCGCGCGCTCGACAAGATGGAGGATCCGCGCCAGACCCTGGACGACTCCTACGACAGGCAGCTCGAACTGCTGCAGAAAGTGCGCCGAGGCGTTGCCGACGTAGCCACGAGTCGTAAGCGCGTGGAGTTGCAGGCCAAGCAGTTGGGCGATCAGATGGAGAAGCTCACCATGCAGGCCCAGCGGGCGCTTGAAGTTGGTCGGGAAGACCTGGCTAGGGAGGCTTTGACCCGCAAATCTGGCCTCGCGAATCAACTCGGTGATTTGCAAACCCAGCACGCCGCGTTGCAGGCAGAAGAAGAGAAGCTGGTCAACGCTGCAAGCACTCTGCAAACCAAAGTTGAGGCGTTCCGCACCCGCAAGGAGACCATCAAGGCGACCTATTCGGCGGCTGAGGCTCAAACCCGCATCTCCGAAGCTTTCACCGGCTTGGGTGACGAGATGAGCGACATCGGCCAGGCGATCCAGCGCGCAGAAGACAAGACAGCGCAGCTGCAGGCCCGCTCCGCAGCGGTGGACGAACTGCTTGCGAGCGGTGCACTAGACGACCCGACAGGTGTGCTCGAAGACGACATCACGCGCGAACTCAATGCACTGTCGTCCGGTGCGAACGTTGAAGCCGAACTGGCAGCACTCAAGCGCCAGGTTTCTTCGGGCGATGACAAGGCCCAAATCGAATCCGGCGGTCAACAGTAGTCGATGCGGGTAGCCCTATTGGGTCTGCCTGTCGCCGACCGCTCTGCGGTGTCCGTGGCGCGTCTCTGCTCTCAGGTGTTGTCGGCTGAGAACGAAGTTGCCGCAGTGCCGATCGCGCCTGCGGGCCCCGGTTTCAAGGATGTGGCTGAGCATTTTCGCGCCGAGGTGTTCACCGCACTTTATTACGAGCCCCGATTCGAGCCAACGGCGTCCAGCTTCGCTGTAGGACAACAACTGGTGGATAACTGGCTGCCGGGAGGGCTATGGCCAGTGACCGGTGCCCCAATGGACGGGGGAGCGGGCCTGCTGGCGGCTCTTGGGGCTGTGGCCGATAGGCCCTTGGATCAGGGCGCCTGCACGCTAGTTGGTGTTTCCCAGGTAGACCTGGGTGGAGTTCCTGATGTGGTTCTCGCTGACCCGCCCACCTTGGTGGTGCCGCACCCCCAGCTAGGTTCCGATTTGACCGGGCTGCGTGGAGTCTCGTCCAGGCTGGGCCATGCGATTAAGGCCGACCCAGCCGAACTACTGGCGGCAGATCAAGGCCTCACTGATCTCAGGGCGGCGCTAGGTTTAGCGGACCACCCCGGCCTGGGTGCCGCCTGTGGCCTCGAACTAGCGGTTCGAGCACTGGGTGGAAGCTGTGTCTCCGGCTTCGACTGGATCGCTTCGACATGTGAGGTGGCGGCAACCTTTGCCGCAGCCGACCTGGTTGTCGCGATCACCGATCGCATAGATATTGGCAACTATGGGGGAGAAGCCATTACTCAGGCGGCACAGATGGCCGCTGAAGCCCTCGTTCCCTTCATCGTTATCGCTAAGACCGTCGGCATAGGCGCCAGGGAGTTGAGGACTCTAGGAATTGAAGCGGCTCATGCTTTAGACCTCGAACACGAAGATACGTTTGCGGCAGACTTGTTGCGGCTCATTCGCTCGTGGCGATAGGGGCTTTTTCTCCTAAGCGCGTTTAGGTAGGCTTGTTGCGGCTCATGTGCGCTGTTCTAGGAGGAATTATGACAGATACTGCTACCGATATTACTGGGGTGCGCCTTACCGAGGCCGCAGCCTCGAAGGCTAGAGCCCTGATGGATAGCGAAGGCCGCGACGATTTGAAGTTGCGTCTCGCCGTGCAACCTGGCGGCTGCTCGGGTCTGCGCTATCAGCTCTTTTTCGACGAGCGGAACCTAGACGGAGACGTAGTCACAGAGCAATTTGGCGTACCGGTGGTCACCGACAAGATGAGCGCTCCCTACCTGATCGGTGCGAGCATCGACTTTGTCGACACGATTGAGCAGGTTGGTTTCACGATTGATAACCCGAATGCCTCTGGCTCCTGCGCATGTGGCGATAGTTTCCACTAGAAAAGGCGCCAGATAACGAAATAGTTATACGATCTGGCTTGCGTGCTGCTGAAAGCCGTCAGTTGCGTTATGGTTAGCACAGGCTCGAAAGTGTTTTCGATGGGAAAGGCGCACTGTGAGAGGACGACGGCGTGGATTGGGCTGGCGGAGTGCAGGTGCATTGGCTGCTCTTCTGCTAGCGGGTTGTTCCAATGATCGAGTGGCCCAGATGGGGCGTGTCGGTCTTCCTGAGGCCGCAAGTGAACAGGCGCCGTACATCGGCAATCTGTGGCTTGGTGCCTGGATCGCCAGTGCGGTAATCGGATTTGGGGTCTTAGGCCTCATCATTTGGTCGGTGGTAAAGTATCGCCGCCGCAGCGACAACGAAGTGCCTCGGCAAACCAGGTACCACGTACCGCTAGAGGTGTTGTACACGTTGGTGCCGATTCTAATTGTCGGCGTGTTGTTCTATTACACCGTCATCGCCCAAAACGGGGTCTTGGCGCAAACCGCAGAGAAGCCACTTGAGGTTAAGGTGGTGGCTCAGAAGTGGTCGTGGACGTTTAACTATATGGAGGAAGACAACCCTGAGGTCGGCAAAGTCGTCCATGAGGTTGGCACCGTCGACAAGATCCCTGACTTGGTGCTGCCGGTCAACCGCACGGTGCGGTTTGACCTAGTCAGCGCTGACGTTATTCACTCTTTCTGGATCCCGGCCTTCTACTTCAAGATGGACGTGATCCCCGGTCATCCGAATTCCTTCGACGTGACGCCGAACAAGATCGGAACGTTTGACGGAAAATGCGCTGAATTGTGTGGCACCTACCATGCGCAGATGGTTTTCACGGTCAAAGTCGTATCTGAGGCCGACTACGAGAAATACCTGAAAGAACAGATCGCGGCTGGCAAGACGGGTGAGATCAAGGCACCCGATGCGGCGACCCATATGCCTAAGCGAGCGCCAGAGGAGAAGCCATGAGTTCAATCGTTGCCCGCACTGCTGAGACCACCGCTACTCCGGCGGTGAGGCGAAAGCACAGCCTCGGCTCCAAGGTGATGGGGTATCTCACTACCACAGACCACAAGGTCATCGGAAACATGTACTTCGTGACTTCGGTGTTCTTCTTCGGGGTTGGCGGCCTCATGGCTTTGGCGATCCGTGCAGAGCTCTCCGCGCCCGAGATGCAGTATATGACGCACGAGACGTTCAACCAGATGTTCACGATGCACGGAACAGTGATGTTGCTGATGTTCGCGACCCCGCTGTTCTCCGGTTTCGCGAACGCGATCATGCCTCTGCAAATCGGTGCTCCCGATGTCGCGTTCCCACGCATGAACGCGTTCAGCTACTGGTTGTATCTGTTTGGCGCGCTTATGGCCTGCTCCGGGTTCTTCGTCGAGGGCGGTGCAGCTAGCTTCGGCTGGTTCGCGTATCCGCCACTGTCGGACGCGATTCACTCCCCAGGTGCCGGTGGCGACCTGTGGATCATGGGCCTCTACCTTCTCGGCCTGTCTTCAATTCTGGGTGCGGTTAACTTCATCACTACGATCATGACGCTGCGTGCACCAGGCATGACGATGTTCCGGATGCCGATCTTTACCTGGAACATCCTCGTCACCTCCATGTTGATTCTCGTCGTGTTCCCCGTACTTGCTGCCGGCCTGTTGGTGCTCGAATCGGATCGTCAACTGGGCACGCACATCTTTGATGCAGCCGTCGGCGGACCGATTCTGTGGCAGCACCTGTTCTGGTTCTTTGGCCACCCCGAGGTTTACATCATCGCCCTGCCCTTCTTCGGCATCATCACCGAGGTATTGCCGGTGTTCAGCCGCAAGCCGGTGTTCGGCTATGTGGGGCTAGTTGCCGCCACGCTGACCATCGCCTCGTTGTCGATCGCGGTGTGGGCACACCACATGTTCGTCACCGGAGCGGTCAACCTGCCGTTCTTCTCGTTCATGACCTTCCTGATCGCGGTTCCGACAGGCGTAAAATTCTTCAACTGGATCGGCACCATGTGGGGCGGTTCGGTCGGCTTCGACATGCCCATGATCTGGGCGCTCGGCTTCCTCACCACGTTCCTTTTCGGCGGTATCACGGGCGTTATCCTCGCCTCACCTCCGCTAGACTTCCACGTCTCTGACACCTACTTCGTGGTGGCTCACTTCCATTACGTGCTCTTCGGCACAGTCGTGTTCGCTATGTTCGCTGGCTTCTATTTCTGGTGGCCCAAGTTCACCGGACGGATGCTCGACGAAAAATGGGGACGCGTGCACTTCTGGCTGCTGTTCATAGGGTTCCACACCACGTTCTTGATTCAGCACTGGCTTGGCGCCGAAGGCATGCAACGCCGTATCGCTGACTATGGTGCCTGGACGGGCTACACGCTGTTCAACCAGATTTCAACGTTCGGATCGTTCCTGCTTGGTGTCTCAATGTTGCCGTTCTTCTGGAACGTTTGGATCTCCCGGAAGTCTCCCAAGGTCGAGGTTGATGATCCTTGGGGTTGGAGCAGGTCACTTGAATGGGCGACTTCCTGCCCGCCGCCGCGGCACAACTTCACGAGCCTGCCTCGGATCCGTTCCGAGTCCCCAGCGTTTGACCTGCATCATCCGGAGATCGTCGCAGCGGAGGCCGAATATGAGGCGAAAGCAATCGGTGCCCCACGTGAGGAGGACGCCAAGTGAAGGCTGAGAAATACATATTCCTGTTTGTCGGGGTGTTCCTGCTGGTAGTGGCCCCCATCTACTGGTTTATGGCCCACGAGCCGGCCGGTGGCGTGGCGTTGCTGTTGGCGGCGCTAATGTCGTTCATGATCTTCGGATACATCCATGCAACCGCACGCAAGATGCCTCTCCGGTACGAAGACAACTCCGACGGCGAGGTCATTGACGGTGCCGGTGAGTTGGGCTTCTTCCCGCCGTCAAGCATCTGGCCTTTCTTCGCGGCACTCACGGCTTGTGTCGTGCTGCTCGGCCCGGTCTTCGGCTGGTGGATCACCATACTTGGTGTTGCCATGGGGATCTGGTCAGTATCCGGTTGGCTCTACCAGTACTACGTAGGCGACTACGCACACTAGTTAAGCGACTCCAACACGCTCGCCAGCCTGCGCTTGCCCGCAGCTGGCGAGAAGTGTTTCTCCCACAGCTCACGTGCCCGGTCCAGGTCGGCGACTTCGATCTCCGATGCTGCTAACCGAATCTGACCAGCGAGTGCTGCAGCGTCTGTGGCGGGAGCTATCCAGCGGTGGCCGGCGCCTGCGACCTCTCGAAATGCGGGAATATCGGACATCACGTGCGGTAGCCCCATCCCCATGGCTTCGGCGACAACTAGCCCAAAGCTCTCTTTAGCGACGGACGGGAAAACGGCGATGTCTACGTTGTTCCGGAAGGATTCGGGGGAGACCCAACCCAGCCTCCGAATCGGACAAGGCAGTCTGGCAAGGGCCCCATCAATCTGTTCCTTCTCCGCCGCTGAGACGAACCTCGTCTCCCCGGCTAACACCAGCTCGAATCGTCCCGGATCCGCGCCACAGAGTCGCTGTAGGGCGTCGCAGAGCACGAGAATACCCTTGGCCTCAGTCAGCCTGCCCAGATAGCCCAGACGCACTTCAGAGGCCGATTCTGGCGTTCGCGGGGCGTACGGTAGGTCTGCGGTCCAGTTCCACAGGACCCGGGCGCCGGCGGCGCTCTCGGCGGCCGACTCAGACGGCATCAGCGTCACGAGCGCACCGCGTTGGGCAACGGCGGACAGCGCGCGGTGTTTCGCGCTAACCACCTGGTGCAGGTGAACGACCCGATTGGGTAACCCTGCGGTGGCAAAAGCTGGGCGCAACCCGTTGCACCAGAGCAGATCTGGTCTTTGCGCCACCGTCCAGGCGCGCAACCGCCGCAGGTACTGGGCCGTCGTCCGGGCGTGAACCGCCACGGTCGAATACCGGCGGGCGGCAGCAAGCAGGTCGTTCGGCACATCGGGAGCAACGATTGTTACCTCATAGCCGAGTTCGCTGGCCGCCTGCGCGATGTGCAGGGCCATGACCTCGCCGCCGCCAACCTCCCCGTGGTTCGCGGCGATGACCAGCGACTTAACGCCGGTCACCAGCTTGCGTGCAGCGGGCGTCCTTCGTCATAGCCGGAGATCGATTGAACTCCAACTACTGCCCGATCATGGAACTGCATTAGATCAGCCGCGCCGGCGTAGGTGCAGGCGGACCGGACGCCGGACGTGATCCAATCGACCAGATCCTCAACACCGGGACGCACAGGATCCAGGTACATTCTCGAACTCGAGATACCCTCTTCGAACAGCGCCGCCCGCGCCCTGTCGAACCCGGACTGTTCACGCGTGCGCTGACGCACTGCGCGCGCAGAAGCCATACCGAACGACTCCTTATATCCGCGTCCGTTGTGGTCCTGCAGCAGATCACCAGTGGATTCGTGGGTGCCTGCGAACCAAGAACCGATCATGACAGACCCGGAGCCAGCCGCCAGCGCTAGAGCAACGTCGCGCGGGTGGCGCACCCCGCCGTCTGCCCAAATAGCCTTACCGTGGGCCTTTGCCGCCTCGGAGCATTCGAGTACCGCGCTGAACTGGGGACGTCCGACGCCGGTCTGCATCCTGGTGGTGCACATTGCGCCCGGCCCAACGCCCACCTTTACGACGTCCGCGCCCACACTGATCAAGTCGTCCACGCCCGAAGCAGTCACGACGTTGCCCGCTACGAGTTTGATCTCCCGTCCGGTCAACTCAGTGAATTTATCGCGCACCGGACGCACGGCCGCTAGGGCCTCGATCATCTTCTCTTGATGTCCGTGTGCTGTGTCTAGCACGAGCACATCCGACCCTGCCGCGAGCAGCCGCTCCGCGCGATCCACGACATCCCTGCTGATGCCCACGGCCGTGCCGATCATCAACGTGCCCGCTGGATCTAGCGCCGGATCGTAGAGCGCTGATCTGAGCGCACCCTTGCTGGTCATGATGCCAGCAAGCTTGCCGTCGTCGATCACGACAGCGACCTTCTGATGGTGGGCGCTCAACAGGTCGAAAACCTCTTTCGGTGTGGTGCTCACCGACACTGCGGTCATGTCGGTGGTCATCACCTCATGCACCTGCGCAAACCGGTCAACGCCCTCAGCCTCAGCCGGAGAGATCAGGCCGATCGGAGCATCACCCTCCACCACGATCACGACACCGTGGGAACGCTTTGTGATCAGGCTCATCGCTGCCCCCACCGTGTCGTGTGGGCCGACCCGAATCGGCGTCTCAAACACCGGGTGGGCAGACTTTACCCGGCTGATTGCTTTGGCCACCACATCCGAGGGGATGTCCTGCGGCAGCACGGCAATGCCGCCGCGGCGAGCGACTGTCTCGGCCATCCTCCGACCAGAAATGGCGGTCATGTTTGCCACCACCAGCGGCAGCGGAGTGCCGATACCGTCGGTGCTGGTTAGGTCGACATCAAGCCGACTTGAGATACCCGACCTCGAAGGAACCATGAATACGTCACTGTAGGTCAGGTCGTAGAGCGGGGGATCATTTAGGAAACGCACGATCACATTATCGCCCACGAACACGTGTGTCCGCTAGGTTCAGCCAAAGTCCGGGAACGCGAAGTTGAAACCTGTAGCCCCTTGCCCGGGCCAGATAGGCAGGTTGGATCCCACTCCGGGGTGGAGGACGTTGGCCTACAGCGGCCTCCTCATGGCGTACCGCAGACGCCCCACGTGCCTGGGATGGCGCGGGTAGCCTATGCCATTGCGCCCGGCGCAGCCGAAAGCCTCCCACACCGGGGGATAGCCGGTGCGGCAGTTTGGATGGGAACGCCGTCCGGGAAACAGCCCCACATGCCGGAGCGTAGCTGGTTGTTGATCGATTCGCCGACGAGGCATACCGAAGGATCCGCGAGCAGGGGCATAGCCGTGGGTGCTGTCCCAGTTGGTCGGGGTGACTAGTCGCCTAGGCCGGTACCCACGTGTCGAGCGGTGGTGATCCACGAGTGGTCTGTGGGCACATACTTGATTCGTCCAGCGACGTCCTTCAGATCCACCGGTTCGGTGCGCTCACCCCTGGCGGCAACCATGACGCCGAACTGCTCGTCGGCGACCAGATCGGCGCCTGCGCTACCCAGACGGGTCGCCAGAAGACGGTCGGTTGAGCAGGGCGTGCCGCCGCGCTGCACATAACCGAGGATCGTAACCCGGGATTCGAGCCCTGTTGCCGCCTCTAACTGTTCCGCGAGCCGGAACGTGTTGCCTCGATGAGCGCGTTCGACGTTTTGCTTGTGCTGCTTCGCCGCAGCTTTTGCGCTATCGCTCTTCGCAGACTCGATCA
>PDWJ01004184.1_pt1 | contig 12912 bp, 8 predicted proteins | sample 1430881 | NCBI WGS metagenome assembly PDWJ01 (sample SAMN01162460, study PRJNA174530) | Oral metagenome, whole genome shotgun sequencing project. | biome: Marine environment; feature: Marine mammal; material: Swab sample of the gingival sulcus; isolation source: swab sample of gingival sulcus... | reverse complement strand
GATCAAGATCCTTGAGTCTCTGAAGCAGTTTTTTACGTTTTTCTTTTAAATTTTCAACCTTCATATTTGACATATTTGAAATATAGCATATTATATATATGCTATTCAACAAGAGATAAAAAAAATAACTTAACTTCCACCTAATTTAAGTGAGGAATGTGTGATGTACCTGCCCTATGGGCGATCTTTTATCACACAATTCACCATGTGAATACACGCGATTATTCTAAAACACAGGTAGAAGCATGGGCTCCCGATGAATTTGACCCTGAAATATGGCAGCGAAAAATGAACTTCATTTTACCTTTCGTAGCTGAAATAGAAAATGAAATTGTTTAGTTATGCTGACCTTCAAGAAAATGGATTAATTGATCGTTTTTTTCTGCCACTGCAAGGCACAGAGCAAAGCGAGCCGCAATCTGAACTGTTTTTTGAACAAACCCGGTTCACAGCATATATAATTAAAGTCATTACACCGGCCCCAACTGTTATAATTTTATAGCTATCGTAAAGGTCCCAAATCTATCTAAATTTTTTCTTTCTTTATCACCCTGGTTAAAGTTATTTATAGCTAATGACACAATGTAATTATTCCATGAGTAAGAAAATCCAAGTGCCATACCTAAGTGTTTGGGGTCATAATCTACTGAGCGGGATTTTTCAAAAGTGTTGCCATCTAAAAAAATAGAATTAAATAGATACTTTGTATATATACTTGCAAAAACATTCCAGTGCTCTTTCTTGACTGAAACTGGATTTGATGTTCTTTTTTGAGCATAAAGTATAGTTTCATAAGATTTTTCCAGATTTTTGCCATAACGTATCATACTGCTTGCACTAACACTACTAGATATAGTTCCCAGACTAACATCTAACATATTAACGATATCAAACCGTTGACTTTCTGAGACCCAAGACCTCCATGCTCTAGCTCTGCTAAACTGAAATACTAACTCATTATTAAGCTGTGTATCCCACCCTTTTGGATCATTTGCCCCAACTATTCTATGAATTTCTTTTTGAACATGTTCCGCTCCTGAGATTGGTCCCACAACACCAAGGATTACTCTTATAGCATCTGCGTATTTTTTATTTGATGATATATAGGTATCGTTAAGGAAAAGCATACCAGCATACGGTGTACTGTTTGAAGGTGGCACTTTTTGAGTTATATCATCAGGGGTTATAATGACCTGTCCCACTGTATAAGAGTTGATTTTGGAAAGTGCTGATTCAGATTCTATACTCCACTTTAATGGAGACAACATCCAAGATGGTTCAACGTTCACGTCACTATTTTCTAATTCATACAATGAAAAAAAAAGACCATTGGTATAACCACTGTCATCGCCTAAAAAAAAGTCATTATCATATGTAAATGAAATCCAATCAAATTCGGCTTTACTTACACTGGGGAAAAACAAAAAGAACACTAAAATATACTTCAGTAAATTGAGACTGTAAAACATGCTGTGTCGACCTATCTCTTATTCCTAAGTCACTTTGTGTATTTTGACATAATTTCACTAAAAAATATACTTAGTCGAAGATAAACCGCAAGCGATCATTGAACCGCACTGTTTAGCTGGAATCATTGTTAATAACCAGGCGATAAGGTTGTCCGATTCTTATGAGAATGGTGGATAGCGTGATGGTCGGGACAGGACGTTTTATCCGTTTTTATGGTCATCATTGTCCATGTTTCAGCAATCCGAACGGCAGTCTTGGTCAAGCTGCTGTTTTTCCGGTTTTAAACGTGATCCCAGGCAGCCCGGGGTAAGTGGGTTTGTTTATGTGTTTCGCTCATAGCTGCTCCATCCATATGGATTCTGCCATGATCTTTTTTTATGTATCGATGCGGTTAAGTGGTCGCTTACTTTGTAACCACGAATGGGCACGGATGATTATTAACCACGAATTCACACGAATGTTTTTCATGGTATTGCTCGTTTCACGTCCTGCTTGAAATGGATTGTTAAAAAAACGCTAGAGACAAATGAAAGTGCGCATGTCTGGTATAGTGCGAGCTCCCATAACCACCAATGAACAACCAGTGATTTTGTGAGTGGCTATCTATATGAACATCTGTGTTTATCTGTGTTCATCTGTGGTTTCTTTTTTTTAACCACTGATGGACACGGATGCACACGGATCTTTTTTAACCACGGATGCACACGGATTAGTTTTAACCACGAATGAACACGAATTCACACGAATGTACGAATTGAATTGAATATAGAACAACCGAATAAAGGTTTCTGAATTAATGAATAACGTTCAGAACCTCAAATGAACAGCCTATGGTTTTATGAGTGGCTTCCTATATGAACATCTGTGTTTATCTGTGTCCATCTGTGGTTTCTTATTTTTAACCACTGATGGACACAGATGGACACGGATGATTTTTAACCACGAATGTTTTCAGGGTATCCGTTTTGTGTATGGAGTACCTGTATGACGCGATTTCCGCGATGCCAGGCAATTGAATCCAGGAGCCGAAGGTCCTTCAATCTACTGAATCGCAACGGTCTATTTGTGGATTTCAACTTCTTGCGGAAGACCTAAAAGCATGAAGAGGTCTCTGATCATCTGTATTTCCTCATCCAGATGATCACCCCGAAGATCTTGCTGGGCCTCCACGTTAAAATAGCGCCAGCCTTCCCGCGCAGCATAAACAGACATTGATCCATCATCGAGATAGGGGTCGGTGGCGGAATTGGCATTTTCGAGGACAACGTGGTAATGGAGATCGCTGAGGTACTGGAAGTCCTCTTTTTGCGTAACCCAAAAGAGATCATCCTCATCACCAAAACCAAAACTAACGCCATCAAATGGTTTGCAGCTCAGTTGGTTTTCATAATAGCGAACAACGGAAACGCTCCCCCAGCCCTGCTTTCCATCATAAAAATAACCATCGGCATTGTTGTGACAGGCAACCAGAATTTTCACAGGATCAAGTTGGCTTAAAATGAACTGACCCAGGGAAAGCGCTTTTTCAACAGCTTCTGAGCGCAACGCTTTTTTCATTGGCGGATTTTTTTGAACAACGGTTCGCAGACAACCGCGACGAGTATAAATGCGATTGGGATCCACCTGAAAATGGATACCACCCAATTTCAACCAAATATTTCTCTGGCCCATCTGTCTTAAAAAAACCAGCCGGATGGACGGTGTTTTTTGAGCATAATCCTTTAAAAAGGCATTGATGAGGTTTTCATCTTCGTGAGGAAAGAAAAAAACAACATCGGCTTCCGGAGTTCCGTATACCTCCAGTTTGATATCAGGTTGACACGACCATGAGATCTCTGCCTGGTAGATACACAACAAGAATAAAAACATATCGCCAAACCTCAAAAAAGAACTTAAATACTAGCAAAATCTGTAAGAAAGTCGAGCTGAAAAATCCAATACCGGCACGTATTAACGCAACCCGTCACCGTTCTTATCTTGCTGCCAGAAAAAGTGCCCCATCATTTTTTTTGAATGTCAACCTGTGTTAAGAACACAATTTATTCATGGTTAAGTGTTATAAAAGATCAATGTGGAATAGACACTTGCGTGTCCTTCCGGCAAGGTTGCGTGACTTGAGGAGCTGACACAGCGTATGTTGCCCCAGAGAAAGGTAATGGAGGAATACATGACACCAGAAGACCGTGATTTGGGAATAATTCAATCAGCCTTTCAGGATTGGAGAGGAACCAGGAACACGGGTCAGTCTGATGGTCGCTTAACCCTGCTTAGGAAGCGTTTAGCCTCCATTTCAGGGCTCATGAGTTGTTTCAGTGAAAGCATTGACCATTTGGTCTACTTTCTTTAAACACATGTTCACGGAACCGTAATCAGCCGGTTCTTCCCAACCAACAATTCTAGCTGCGACAGCCGTTTCTGAGTTTGGTTTTATTTCCAGAAGCGCAGCAGCCACACGATCGGCAATAGATTCTGGAACATGACTCAAGACAGCCATTGGCCACTCTGGATACAGTCTGGTACTGCATAAAAAAGGAAAGTCCAGTTTTTGGGGGTGGATTATTTTAAAATCACTCAGCTCAATTTTCCCTTCAAGGTGCATGCGCTCTAAGGTATCACTGCGAACCGTGCCTGCATCCACCGTTCCCAGTAAAACAGCGTAAACAACTAAGTCGTGAGTCCCGCCTTCCATAAAAGCGCCCAGATCCTGAAAGGGATTGATTTGATGCTCGTAAAGCAGCCTCATGGTCATTTGACCTCCGCCAAATGATGAGTACTTGACACACATGAGCTTTTTTCCGATAACATCTTTCAACTCATTAATAGCAGAAGTCTTTCTGGCAAATAACACGCCACCAAACTTGGATACCGGTTTCCCACCTGCAGAGTTAATAAGAGTAGCAATAGCTTTTGCGTGATACTTTTTTTCCATTTTAACGTAAAAACTTGAATTCGCCAGCAGGAATTCGATACGAGCATTCCGCACCATAAAATCTATTTTTGAAAATTCAATGGGAATAATGACAACGGATTGTTGTAATTTGCCAGAAAGGTATTCAGCAGTTGGCCCCCATTGCTCAATTGCCTGGGATGCACCCCGTTTAGCCAATACACCGATTCGCAACTCCTTGGCAGCGGCTAAAGGACACAGTAAAAAAAATGCAATAGATAAAATTGAATAGCTGGCTCTACTCATGGCTCTTTCCTTCGTCCAAGACTTCGCGAACCGTTTTCAAAAAATTGGAAAGCTGTAGTGGCTTTTGCAGAAAAGCCTTTATGGAGGGGTGATTGTTAATAACTTCGATGTCTATATTGGTATAGCCGGTACACAGAATAATTGGTAAGTCAGGAGATATTTTGAGTATTTCGTTGGCCAGATCCAGTCCCGTTGGCTTCGGCATCGTCATATCGGTTATAACAAGGGAAAAGTCATTAGGATGTGATTGCAATACTTCCAACGCTTTTGCGCTCTCTTCGTATGAAGAAACTCGATAGCCACTTTGCTCTAACACCAAGGTCTCCAACTCCAGGACGTCAGAAGAGTCATCAACCACCATTAAATGCTCATTTCCAGTGCTATCGACTTTATCCCCTTTCTTCTCCTGCTCTGATTCAGCGACATGCACGGTCTCTACACATGGCAGGTAGACACAGAAAATGGATCCTTTACCAGGCTCGCTACTGACTGTAATCGTTCCGCCATGATCACTGACGATTCTATGTGTCACGGAAAGCCCCATCCCCGTTCCTTTTCCTTCCTCTTTTGTCGTAAAAAAGGGCTCGAATATATGTTCAAGTGACTTCTGGTCAATGCCTGTTCCCGTGTCTTCAATTTTTATAAGTGCATAATTACCCTTTGGTATATTGTTTAAAAATCGCGACTTCTCACTATCGACATAGACCTGGTAACAATTAACACTGAGTGTTCCGCCCTCCTTTTCCATGGCGTGATAGGCATTGGTACAGATGTTCATAATTACCTGGTGTACTTGAGTTAAATCGGCCATTACCGGAGCACAAGCAGGATCGATCATCTGATCGAATAGAATGGTTGTGGGCACCGATGAACGCATTAATTTGAGGATGTCTTTAATAAGAGGCTGAAGGTACAGCTTTTGTATTTCGGGTGTTCGAGGGCGGCTAAAAGTCAAAATCTGTGATACTAGCTGCTTGGCAAGGCGGCTGGCTTTAATAATCTGATTAATTTCCATTTCCAGCTTTGACCCGGCTTCAGCCTCAACTGCAATCATCTCTGCATAACCGACAATGGGAGTGAGGATGTTGTTAAAATCATGAGCAATACCACCCGCCAGGGTACCGATTGCTTCCATTTTCTGAGCTTGACGATATTGTGCCTCGAGATGTTTGGCTTCAGTCATATCACGAGCGATACAGGCTAGCTTGCTGCACTTTCCCTTTTCATCAAAGATAGGAAAAGTGGATAAGTGAAATGTCTTGTTGAGGTTCTTGTACTCTATATCCATACTGTGAGGTTTTTCGTCAGAAAATGTTTTGGGTCCAGGACAGTTTTCACAAGCAGTATCGCCACATTTAAAAACCTGGTAGCAATACTTGCCAACCAGTTCGGAGGAATCCTTTTCCAAAATATTGCCGGCAGCCCTGTTTGCCTGCAGGATTTTCATTTCGGGATCTTGAATGGTCACCAAGTCGTCAACAGCGTTGAAAAGACGTTCCCAATTCTTCTGTGTTTCTCTTGAAATGTCTTCCGCTTTCTTTCGCGCCAACATCATTTCATTGAATGAGGTTGATACCCTACTGATTTCATCGTTACCGACGACCTCAACAGGCCTGGATAAATCCCCCTCTGCCATCCTCTTGGCAGCATGATTCAGCCTGTAAATGGGCACTAATATTTTTTTCCAGAAAAAGAGATAAATAGCTCCCGCCAACAAGAGCGCCATCAAACCGTTAATGAGAAACTGCCTCAGGAGAAAAGTATTGGTTTTATCGACTCCCGATTTGAACGACATACCAACAATGACCCGACCGAGATACTTATCGGTATAGACAACGGGCACGGAGATATCGACCCAGCTTCCTGCTATTTTTCTGAAATCTAATAAGATGTCGTGGTGAACAAATGCATCTGAAGGACGTTGAAGATTGGAGAGGCTTTCATCATCCAGATCATTAATCCACGCTGCTATGCACTGCTCGTTTGCTGCCAGAATACCGACATACTTTACACCTTCATACTCTCCAATCTCCTTGACAACCTTTTCCATAGCAAGGTAGTTATGAGATGCAATTAAGTTGGGAACTGAAGAAGCTATTTGCCTCCCAATGATCAAGCCTTCCTCTTTCAGTTCTGATAAATGCCTTATTTTCTGGTTCTTGTATGAAACAAAAAAGTGGATAAAGCTGACAAGAATGATAATTAAAAAGACATAAAGCGAGAACTTGACACTGAGCGGCAGTCCAGCTGAGAATGTTTTTATTGGTTTCTCTTTATGCATCTAGTAGTGTTCTCCATTGACCTGAAAAACAGCTTCTCTGAATGAATTGAAATCACTGTCATCAGCAAAGACGATGGCATCATAGTTAGCGGTGTTCAGAGCCTCCCGTCCTTCAGGATTTTCATTCATGGATAAGAGAATGGCCTGAATTGAGGCTCTGAGTTCTGGATCAACCCTGTTTGAACAAGCCCAGGGCAGATGGATATACTGTTGTCCTCTGGCCAGAACGCGAATTTGTGATAAATCCATTCGTCTCAAAATAAAATCGGATTCAAGCATATCATCACTGATACCGGCAGCATCCACTTGCTGCAAATAAACGGCCAAGGCTGCATTAGGCGGTGATAAGGCGAATTTATTTCGATAGTGTTGAGGAGAAAGACCGCCATCCAGCAAGAGTTTTTTGGCAATGATTCCACAACGCGAAGATTCCAGCCCGCCCCCAAATACAATTTCCTTTCCCTGTAAATCGGCAATGGAGTTTATTCCCGAGTCCTTTCTGACAATAATCGTACCTGTCATAGTCGTACGGCCATGTCTTTTAATAACACCAAGAAGATGAAAATTATATTTTTTATGGGCAACAAGGTATTGGTATCCATTGCAGTGAACAATATCAAACAGGTCATTTTCCATTTTATACCAAAAACTATCAAAGTCCTTGCTTATATCAAGCCTGATATTCCTGCCCATTTTTTTTGATAAGTAAGATGTAAACGGACTGTATAATTTAAAAGTGATCTCTTCATTGCGCTGGGGAAAGACACCCAACACTAAAGTATCCTCTTGAGCCATGAAATGAACGCCGAATAAACATACCAACAGAAGAATAAAGATCCTTTTTAAAGAAAGTGCCTCTTGCATATCAAATCCCATTCCTTAAGTTGTTATGTTGATAACTCCAATTAAACCGTTTTTTGATCATAGCATATGCCCATAAAGACGTACAAGATGAATATTTTACAGCCCAATAACGTGTTAGCGTATTTTCAGTGAGAGCAGACCTATTACAGCCAGGACAAAGGAAACGATCCAAAGACGCACGGCAACTTTTGGTTCAGCCATTCCCATGTGGGTCAGTTCATGGTGAAAGGGTGCACGATGAAAAAAACGTCGACCTTTTTTTCTTAAATAATAATCCTGTACCAGGCTGGTAAAGTTGTGTACCACAAAGACACCGCCAACAATGGGAAAGAGCATTTCCTGCTTAATAAAAAAAACAGAAAGACCCGCTGCCATGCCAATTGCAAGGGAACCGGTATCACCCATAAACACTTCAGCCGGGTAGGCGTTATACCATAGGAAACCAGCTATTCCCCCAATCAGGGCAGCTAAAAACACACTAATTTCAATAGCCCCCTCAACATGAGGGAAAATAAGGAAATCAGCGGTATCCACCCTGCCAATGACAAAGGCAAAAACAGCAAAAACAGCCAAAGAGACACTGGTTGTTCCCGCTGAAAGTCCATCTTTTCCATCTGTAATATTTACCGAGTTGCATATGGCGTACATGGCCACGATGAAGAAAAGGCTAAAAAGCCATGGGTGAAGATCGAAAACGGGGTTTTTGTGAAAAGGCAAATAAACAACACATTGAATATCTGCAGGGATGGGACTTGATTTGGACAGGAAGAACCAGAGGAAAGGCAAAATAAAAATGAATTGAAACAATGTCTTCATTTTTCGACTCATTCCATAGAGGGAAGACTTGAACCGGACTTTCAGGTAATCATCAATAAAGCCGGTCAACCCCATTGACAACATACCAAAGAGCAACGCAAACAGAAACGGGCTGCTGAAATCACCCCACAGTAAAACACTCAGGCTTGTAAACAGGAGGATCATCAAACCTCCACCGGTGGGTGTGCCCTTTTTTCCAGTGGCAGCGATATCGAGAAAGTCTCCAGAAGTGTCTTTCATTCTCTTTTTGTAGAGAAAAACAATAATTTTAAAACCCCAAATTAAAGTAAAACCCATGGAGGTTCCCAGAGCCATGAGCAATCGAAAAATAGGGTACTCAAGCAGCCTGAAAAAGCCCATCTCGATCTGATGAGCTTTCAACCACTCCACGATAATAATAAACACTATTGATCCTCCTTGACTTGGCTGCGGGATTTGTTCAATGTGGCTTGCCTTAAGACAACAGCCGTATTTTTAAATTGGTCGCGAATGTGAAAGTGAGCTTGAAAATCGGAATTCGTCAGCAACATTTGTTTCAAGAACTTACTGACCTCGTGGAAATTATCGAATCTGTTTTCTTTAATACCCAGTTCCACTCCACGCAAAACGCCCTCCCTGAGTCGAACATTGCGAGCAAAAAGAAACTTGTTCATGGAATCGATGTACTGCGTTTGGTTCAGGAACAGCACAGACGCGGCAATCGCATCGCTGCGAACCTCATAACTCTCTCTTTTGTTTAAGGCGATGCTGTGTATTTTGTCGCAAATGGCTCTCTGTCGATTCAACTCCCTGTAAAAACGCCGATAGAGACCAATCGCCCTCAAGCGCGTTTCGAAATAGGAATCATCCAGACCTTTGAGTACCATTGTTTCAAATTCAGGCTGGTATGAAACGGCTTTGGCGAGTGCGAACAGGCTGTTTCTCTTCAAGAAGCCCTTGAATTGGTCAAAATTTTCATAGATGTAGTTATACAGCTGAGGATCTTTGAAGACGCCGATTAATTTAATACCCTTGTTCACTTGGAGAAAGTGACTGCTCCTTAAATATCCTTCCAATTTGCTGCGGTAATATTGAACCATCACGTGATCAGATGGCTGTTCTTCCAGGTGACTGACCAGCGAATCAAACAGGCGTTGATGCTTGATACTGGCAGGTTCCGTTATTTGCGTAATGTGGTTCAATGGCCGCTCGTGGAAACAGTCCGCAATGGCATTGGCAACGGCATGCTCCGTATTGGAATAAAAACTCGCACCGGCATGCTTTGACATGGACAGGAGCTCTTCTCGCTTTCCCGCCAAAGACAAAACGGTTTTAAAGAGTGCATCGGGATCAACCCATTCGGTATTTGATTCAAGTGAATAAGATTCAAAGAGAAGCTCACAGGCTCCTTTTGCCCGCAATTCAATGGCATTCAACTCCTGGTGATCGCCTGGCAAACCCCGTTTGGGGATCACCAAAGCGGGTTTTCCCAGTGCCATGATTTCAGCCAACGCTCCTGCTCCCGCCCGACAAACAATGAGATCGGCCGCCCTTTGATAGTCGCAGAGATTGTGAAGGTAAGCGTGACCTTCATAAAAGACCTCACCATCGTTGTCTCTGCCCTTAAATGCTTCAGGATCAAAATTAAAATCCATTTCCTCTAACAAAGCTCTGGTATCGTTTAAAGCATGGTAAGCAGAAGATTGATTCATTCCAATACCGTGAACGAGATAGAACTTTTTTGACTGCGCAAACTTTGGAAGTGCCTGTACAAAACTCCTGTTGATCGTTCTGGCTCCAATGGATCCACCGTAGGCTAAGACCAAAAAACGATCCGAGGGAATACCCAGTTTCTGCTTCATCAAATTGGCATCTTGCTTGGGCAGAAGGAACTCTTTCCTTACGGGATAACCGACATGAACGCATTTGTTGTTCCACATGAGAAAAGCAGATTCGCGAAAGTTGACCATGCTCAGATCCACCAACAGAGAAGCTGCCTTATTCATAAATCCAGGTGCTAAATTCTGTTCGTGTAAAACGATTTTGAGTTTGAGAAACGGCTGCAGTAGAGCTGCGGCAAAAACAACCGGTGCAGAGACGTACCCGCCAGAAACGATGACCAAGCTTGGGTTGAACGCCAGAATGTGCTTCATGGCTTGCAAGGTCCCCATGACGAGATTGGGAAAAGAGTGAAAAAGGCTTTTGGCAGAGATGCCAGCCACGGGCGCGGATCGAATCCCGCGAAAAGCGATACCCTTCTTGGTAACAATTTTATATTCAGGTTTAGTCTTCATTCCAAGATAACAGACATCCTCGATTTCCTCGTGTTTGGAGAGAATGTCGAATATGGCCAAACTGGGATAGACATGACCGCCTGTTCCCCCTCCAGAGAGGATGACTCTCAGTTTCTTATCGGACCTTTTAATGAGAAAGGGCAGAGTCACAGCCAGGAACACCACAAGACCGATTCCCCCTATCAGGATAATCACTGCCAGTAAAAAGAAAAAGTTACCATCTTCAGGTAATGCCAATTTAATTCCTCCCATTGCCAGAGCGTACAAGCCTATGGCCACACTGCTTTTGGAGACGAAACTCCCGATTCCCTGCCCTCTCAGATTGACACTCGCTCTTTTCAATAAATAGATCATAACCATACACTGGACAACATAGGAAATGGATGTGGCCAGGGCAATGCCTCCATGTCCCAAGAAGGTACGATAGAGCATTAAGTCCAGGCTGATATTGACGACGGCACCGATAAAGCTCACATAAATAAGCGGGCGACTGTCTTCAATGGCCGGAAATATTTCCGCGAAAAAACGCCTCAAGCTCATGGGGAAAAGGCCTATGGAAAAGAAGAAAAAGGCTACGGAGGTGAGTTTCAGAGCCTGTTCGTCAAATTCACCTCTTTTAAAGAACAAGGTCATCAATTCATGTCCGTAAATCAGGCAAAAAACGCTAATGGGTACCATCAAAATAAACTGTGTTTTGACGCCCATGGCAATGGCGGCAGGAATGTCAACGCCCTTTTTCTTGCCCTTGAGATCGGAAACGGCCTTTGAGACAGGCAGTGATGAAAAGGCCATACCAAAGAGGGTGACCGGTAAATCCAGAATGCGACGGCTGTACATTAAAGCTGTAACGGCACCGTTGACAGTGAGAGTGGCAACGGCAGCATCTACCAAGTCGATGCTTTTATTGAACAGCGATGAAGCCAAAATATTTCCACCTTGACCAAAGGCCTTCTTCGTTTCCCCTTTGCTGAAACCTTTTGATTCCTTTACATCCTCTTCCCTGCCTAAGTCGCGATAAATTTTTATAACGGAGGGCAGCTGTACAAGCAGAAAGCCCACGGAGCCAATCAGGTAGCCATAGACCATGGAAACAATACCCAGACTCTTGTAAAAAAGAATCATGGTTATTAACAGCAACATATTCTGAACAGCCGGGCTGAAGCCATACAGGAATTCTTTCTTTTTGGTATACCTCAGAATGCTCCCGCAAAAGGTCGCCAGACTGATGAGCAGCATATAGGGCATAAAAAGACGAGCCAGTTCAAGCGGCAAACCCTGGGCGTCTTCTTCGAAACCGGCAGCCAACTTATCGATTATAAAGGGCAGGAAGAAATAGACAAGAGTCATACAAACGATAACGAGAATCTGGCTGATCAGGAAAGTTCTGAGGAGCAAGCGCCTTGCTTCCTTCAACTTACCTTCTGACCTGAGACGATTAAAAGGCGGCATAAAAGCTCGTTCATACATGGACTCGCCAAAGACCTGCCGAAACACATTGGGAATTTTGAAGGCAAGCGTAAAGGCGTCTGTTATGAAATTACTGCCAAAAAAGAACGCCATGAGAATGTCGCGAAAAAAACCAAACAATCGAGAGAAGGCAATACCAAAGAAAAATCTCAATCCCTGCTTGAGTCGACTCAACGATGCATGCATGCAAACCATCTCCTGATTGATTATTCCCATGTATGGGACTTCCGCAGTTGGTAAATTCGCATCTATTCAAATGCGAACCATGTGATCGTTCATTATAACAGTATAACCGGAAAAGTGCAGTTGGACATAAACGAGATATGATCGTGAAGCGTGCCATTGTGCTTATTACAACCGCAAGAGGCTTTCGCTTTTTTTCTTGCCCGGTGAGTTGAATACGAATGAGCGATATGGTCTTTTGTTTCCCTTGCTGTCGCTTAGAAATGAAAAAAGCCCTTCACCGAAGGTTGCGGTGAAGGGCTTTTAGAGAGAATCTGGCAGTGTCCTACTTTCCCAGGGCTCAAAACCCCAGTATCATCGGCTCT
>PDWJ01008704.1_pt1 | contig 12916 bp, 13 predicted proteins | sample 1430881 | NCBI WGS metagenome assembly PDWJ01 (sample SAMN01162460, study PRJNA174530) | Oral metagenome, whole genome shotgun sequencing project. | biome: Marine environment; feature: Marine mammal; material: Swab sample of the gingival sulcus; isolation source: swab sample of gingival sulcus... | reverse complement strand
AAGAATATCTTGCCATTGTATGGACACAGGAAAAGGAATTTCGCCATAACTTCCTTGCATTTTTACCATTCCAAACTTCCACTGCAGTCCACTCACAAAGAGCCCAAGCGAGAAACCCACGAAAGCACCGAAGAAACTAATCATCAAAGATTCTAATACAAAAATCTGCTTAATTACATTTCGCGTGGCTCCCATACTTTTCAAAACGGCAATGTCCTCTTTTTTGTCAATGATAATCATTGACAGCGACCCGACAATATTGAATGCAGCAATCAGAAGAATAATTGCCAAAGTGGCAAAGACGAAGAATTTTTCCAGTTTTATCATTTTAAAAAGCGTTTCGTTGAGTTGGTAACGCTCTTTCACCACGTAATCATTTCCTAAAATTTCGCTAATGGCATCACGCACCTCAGTATTGGAAATCCCCTGTTGCGTCTTAATTTCCCACGCAGAAATGCTTTTACCCATGTCAAATAGTTTTTTTGCAAAACTGTAACTTACCACCACGTGTTCTTCCGTAAATTTAGGATCTCCATCATAAACTCCGGAAGGACGTACCAATTCCTTTCGGAATGCCTGTGCAAGTTGAGCAGTTGAGCGTTTCCCTCGCTTGGCGGCATAAATCTGAATGGGCTCCAAGGCGAATAAATTCGCACGCAATCGCAAGGCAATCGGATAGCCGAGTACGACAAATTCATTGCCATCGTAGGTTGTGTAAAAACTGCCCGACTGCATCAAAGTATCAAAGTCATAGATTTGTGTGGCGTCCTCCGGCAAACCCAAAACGGTAGCAATTGCAGTTTGGTTTTCAAATTGCAAGACTGCCCGCTCCTTGATTATAGGAACGACCAACTCCACCCCTTCAAGTTGCTCTATTTTACGCAAAAGAGAGGTATCAAGAACAAAGCTTTTTCCTTTTTTCGCCGTGATTTGCACATCAGGACTCACAGGATTGTAAGCAGCCAAAATTTGCTCCTCAAAACCATTAAAAACGGAAAGAATAACGACCAAAGCCGCCGTACTCAACAATACGCCAATCACCGAAAGTAGCGAAAGGATATTGATGATATTCGTTTTCTTCTTAGAGAATAAATACCGCCGTGCAATGCGTAAAGGTAACCTCAAAACACTAATTATTTTTCTAACAACTGATCAATATTCTCCAAATAATCGAGCGTATCGTCAAGGAAAAATGTCAACTCCGGCACTACCCGCAATTGTTTGCCTACAATTTTTCCAAGATTATAGCGAATCGTTTTTGCGTTTCCTGCAATCTTTTCTAAATCTTCTTTTGCAGAGGTTGAAGGGAAAATGCTCAAATAGACCTTCGCCAAGCCCAAATCAGGAGAAACACTTACTTTCGAGACCGTCAGCATACATCCCGGAGCATAAGCAAAACCCTCTTTTCTAAGCAATTCACTAAGTTCTCGCTGTAATAACCTTGCTATTTTTTGTTGTCTATTGGATTCCATACACTTTTATTTTGTCCAAAAGTACAAAAAATTAGTGTGTCGCAGAATGCTGCTTCTTTCTACGCTTTCTGTATTTTCTAAAAAGGAAAATTAATACGAGTGTCACTAAACCGAAAGGCCATAGGGCAAACAAAACTAAAATTGTATCCACAAAAAAGCGCCACCCTTTTGCAATTGAAGATTTTAATCTTGACCAAAAACTATCACTATCCGAAGTAGCATCGTCCTTATTCTGTATAACGGTTATTTGCAATGTACTGTAAGCTGTTTGATTGGTCAAGTATTTCAGTTGTCCCTTTGTGCTTTCAATTTCCTCCTCCAATTGGCGAATTTCTGTCTGAACTTCTAAAATCTCTTTCACGGAATTTGACTTTTTCAGCAATTGCAAATAGCGCTGAATATATTTTTCTTTATTTGCCAAGCGCACTTCCAAGTCGATAAACTCCTTAGTTACATCCTGTAAGTGTATATTTTTTCCTGTAATCTTCGCCTTCCCTCCCTCCAAATCTTTCAAAAAGCTATCAAACGAATTTGCCGGAATTCGCACTACAAAATTTGCCCTCATGTGGTAATTGTTATCTTGTACACTTTCATCAGCCAAATAGGCATCACTTTTTGCCACAAGACTTTTGATTTCCGCAACTGTTTCTTGCAAATCCTCAGACTCTAAATACAAATCTCCGGTACGGATGACTTTTCGCTTGTTTTGTTGTGCGATCTTATCCTCATTTCCAACAGATGATGAAGTTTTGGCAGACTCCTCCACCACGACCTCATCATATTCAGAGTTTGTATCCATTGGAATACCGGATGGGTTATTACACATTACAGATCCGAGAATAATTGTGAAAAATATAAAATATTTAGACATCTTGGATTACTTTTTTATAGTTGATATGAAACAAATTTACCCTAAAAGATTTAGATTACCATACAAAAAAACCTTTTTGTACCTCTCAAGTTTCATTTTCTCATAAAAAGGCTTTAATTTGCAAAATATTTTATTCTAAGAAAATTCATTATGAAGATAGTTATTGCAGGAGCAGGGGAAGTGGGAGTGTATCTTGCACAAATGCTAAGCCGAGAAAAACACGAGATAACATTAATGGACATACAGGAAGACAAACTATCCTATGCCGGAGCGCACTATGAAATTTTAACGCGAGTCGGTTCTTGCTCTTGTATTAAAGATTTGAGAGCTGCAGGAGTTGCAAAAGCGAAACTTTTTATTGCCGTTACAGAATTGGAGGAGGTAAATGTAACTTCGTGTATCTTAGCAAAAAAACTCGGAGCAGCGAGAGTGGTTGCCCGTGTAGACAATCAAGAATATGTAAACGAAGCAAACCAAGAAATTCTTTCAAGTATGTGCATTGATGAATTCGTTTACCCCGAGGCACTAGCAGCTGAGGAAGTTGTATCTTCGTTAAAAATGACGGGAGCACATCTGATTCGTGAATTTGAGGACAGTGAAATGGTACTTTTTAGCGCAACATTAAAAGAGAGTTCTCCTTTGGCAGAAATTACATTACACGAGGCTCGAAAACTATTTCCGAATAAAGCGTATAGAGTCGTAGGAGCGAAGAGAGATGGCAAAACAATCATCCCGCGAGGACATAATCGCTTTCATGTGGGAGATTTATTGTTTATGATGAGTCAAAAAAATGCCATAGAGGAAGCCCTATCGGTTTGCGGAACAGAAAGTTTCAACCTAAAAAATATAATGATTTTAGGTGCCAGTCGTATCGGGCAACGCACAGCAGTTGCTTTGCAAGGAAAATACAATGTAAAGCTGATAGAGATGGATAAAGAAAAAAGTTTTACTGTTGCCGACCAGCTCTCGAACACTCTCGTAGTTTGTGGAGATGGAAGAAGCGTAGATTTACTGCGAGAAGAGGGCATTAACTCAATGGATGTTTTTGTTGCAGTTACAGGCAATTCGGAGACCAATATCTTCTCCTGCTTATTAGCCAAAAAATTAGGTGTAAAAACAACCATTGCAGAGGTAGAACACACCGATTTTATAGAATTAGCAGAGACAGTTGATGTAGGTACAATGATAAACAAAAAACTTGTAGCGGCAGGCTCTATTTATAAGCATACAACGGAAACTGAGATTACGCATTTTAGGCAAATCACAGAAGCCGATGCCGACATCTTAGAATTGGTTGCACGGGAAAATTCACGTATCACCAAAGCCCCTCTTTCCGATATTGATTTCTTAGACGGAGCAACTGTAGGAGCAATTATCCGTAATGGTAAAGACATTATTGCCTATGGAGACACATCGGTAAAAGCAGGAGATAAAGTGGTGGTATTCACGCTACCAGAATTAGTTAAAAAAGTAGAAAAATACTTCAATTAGTGCTATGATAAAGTGGAAACTCATATTTAACACAATGGGGAAGTTGCTCTTTTTTGAGACGCTTTTCCTCGTAATATCTCTTTTTATTGCCTTAGGCTACCAAGAAAGTGACATCAATGCTTTTTTGTGGACAGCCTTGCTTACAGGTGCATTTGGTGCACTTTTCTATTTCCCGACGCGAAAAGCCAGTAAAGAAGTTGGTAAACGAGAAGGCTATATTGTGGTGAGTCTTGTTTGGGTTGTATTCTCCATATTTGGCTGTTTACCCTATATTTTCAGCGGAGCTATTTCCTCTATTACCGATGCTTTCTTCGAAACAATGAGTGGTTTTACCACCACAGGTTCATCTATTCTAAATAATATTGAAGAATTGCCTCACGGCATTCTATTTTGGCGCTCACTCACACAGTGGCTTGGAGGTATGGGGATTATCGTACTTTTCTTGGCAGTATTGCCCAAATTAGGTGTTGGTGGGCGGGAACTTTTTGCCGCTGAAGTACCGGGACCTAATCCTGATAAACTCACACCAAGCATCAAAGCAACAGCTCGTCGGCTATGGGCATTGTATTTAGGATTTACCGTTGCGGAAGCCTTACTCTTAGTTATTGGAAATATGGAATGGTTTGATGCGATTTGCCATTCGCTCACCACGCTTGCCACAGGCGGTTATTCCACTAAACAAGCCAGTGTTGGAGCATATCCTTCGCCCTATATTCAGTATGTTTTCATCTTGTTTATGTTTATTGCAGGGATTAACTTTTCCCTATCTTATGCAGCAGTAACAGGACGAATAAAAAAACTTTGGAAAGACGAGGAATTTCAGTGGTATTTGGGCGTTGTCGTATTATTTACATTTTTGATAACTCTCGGTTTGGTCGTTAGTCAAAATAGCGGTGTGGAAAGTAATTTTAGAGATGCTTTATTCACAGTAATTTCCATCTTATCAACCACAGGTTATGCTACTGCCGATTATCTTATATGGGCGCCACACATTAGTTTGTTGGTTTTCGTACTGATGTTTTTCGGAGGCTCAGGAGGTTCTACCAGTGGTGGAGTAAAGATTATTCGTGTGATGCTACTCATAAAAAACAGTTATTATGAAATCGTGCGTTTGTTGCACCCTAATGCTGTAATTCCTGTGCGTTACAACAAACAAAGTGTAAAAAGTTCCACTATTGATAATATTATGGCATTCGTGATTTTGTACGCTATTGTCTTTGTGTTTTCGATTATTATACTCTCCTTTTGGTTGGACGATTTGGATTCAATACTGAGTGCCGTAGCTACAAGTTTGGGTAATATTGGACCGGGTTTCGGACAATTAGGACCAATGGAGAATTTTAGTGTCTTGGCAGACGAAGCAAAGTGGTTCCTTTCCTTTTTAATGTTGCTCGGGCGTTTGGAATTATTTACTGTATTGGTACTGCTTACGCCAGCATTTTGGAAAAAATAAAGCATCTGATATGCGGAAAAGATTTTTAGCCTTACGACTTTTTGTTTGGTCGATTGTCATCTTTCTACTTTGTACGATGCCTACACCAAAAACAGAAGTGCCACACCATATTCCGCACACGGATAAAATTGTACATTGGGGAATGTTTCTGCTGTTCAGTGCTTTTGCTTATTCTTGGCTTAGAAAGAAAAATTTCTTCTCGCCCATCGTGAGTTATGCTATTGTGCTTTTTCTCGTTGCAATCTATGGAGGTGCAATAGAATGGCTACAAGGCGAATATTTCAATCGTTCAGCAGATGTTTGGGACTGGCTTGCAGATATGATTGGCGGAGTTTGCGGACTTGTTTTTTATCCACAATTACACAAATTAAAAATGTATTTTGAGGAAAAATTCCGATATCTTATCATAAAGAAATAGAAGACAATGAGGTTTGCTTTGCATCCAATCTAAGGACATCAGCAATGGTTTTGGTCTGCAACGAATTAAAAAACTGCTCACGCGCAGGCGCCACTTCATTGTGAATATGACAATGACTACCATGTTTTTCCACATAACTCTTACAATTACAAGAATTTAGCAAGCATTCCTTAAACGCATCGTCTCCTTCAAAAATTTGAATAACGTCAAGCAAAGAGATTTCCTCAGGTGAAGAAGCTAACACAAAGCCTCCGTGAGGTCCTTTGGTTGATTTTACGATATTGTAATGCGCCAAAGGTTGCAAAACCTTGCCCACAAAAGGCGAAGCCAAGCCCAAATCCTCAGCAATACGCTTTCCTCCTATCTTTCCTTCGCTTTTATGCTTGGCAAGATAAATAACAATTTGTATCGCATATTTTGAGGCACTTGATAGCATGTCTGTAAATTTAACAATGCAAAGGTAGAAAATGTTAGCACGAAAAAAAAGAAGTCAAGGTCTTTTATTTCCTCAACTTCCAATTCATATTTTTTCTAAATAGCACCTTTATACGTAGCGTTTTATCTCAACCTGTTTGCTCAAAGCAAGGTACCCGTTCAACGCCAAAGCGTACATTTCGTCTTCTCCCGGTTCAATGTGTACTTTTGCAATGTGCCCTACATACTCTTTGATGTAATTCATCAAATATTTGCTATATGCCAAACCTCCGGTCAAAATAATTGCATCAACCTCTCCTTTCAAAACAGCCGCCATTGCTCCAATTTCTTTGGCAGTTTGGTAACCCAAAGCCTCGAAAACAAGCATTGCTTCGCTGTCGCCGTCTAGCGCCTTGTTTTCCACGTCCAAACCGCTGTTTGTTCCCAAATAAGAAACAAATCCGCCTTGTCCAACCAATTGTTTTCTCATCTCAGCAAAAGACAATTCACCACTAAAACAAAGGCGCACCAACGCCCCGGAAGGAAGACCTCCTGCACGTTCCGGAGAAAAAGGACCATCTCCGTCCAACGCATTGTTTACATCAATAACTTTTCCTTTTTGGTGCGCTCCTACAGAAGTTCCTCCGCCCATGTGAGCAATGACAAGATTTAAGTCTTCGTATTTTGTATTATTTTTCTTCGCATACAAACGACCAACCGCTTTATGATTCAATGCGTGAAAAATGGATTCCCTCTCAAAATAAACGTGCCCCGAAACACGCGCCACCTCTTGCAATTCATCTACCACAACAGGGTCTGCAATAAATGCTCTTGCTCCATCGATGTTTGCAGCAATGTCGTTAGCAATAAGCCCGCCCAAGTTGCTTGCGTGCTCACCTTTCACACCTCTGTGCAAATCGTTCATCAAAGCCTCATTTACTTCGTAAACGCCTGAGCTAATTGGTTTAACCAAACCGCCACGTCCTACAATGGCATTTAAAGAATTGATATCAATACCTGCTTCCGCTAATTCTTTTAAAATGATTTCTTTACGGAAAGAAAATTGCTCGCTTATCTTCTCATAACCTGCTAATTCTTATTTTGTGCAAAAATAAGGAATACTACTCCGCTAACAAACTAAGTTTACTACCTTTGCAACATATTTTATGGTAAAACGCTTTTTTTCATACCTCCTTGTTGGCTTTTTTATTGCCATTAGTTACTTGCCTTTCTGGCTTTTGTATGCTCTTGCTGACGTTTTTTATGTGATACTGTATTACATTGTAGGCTATCGAAAAAGCGTTGTGAAAATGAATTTAAAAAATTCCTTTCCCGAGAAATCTGCAAAGGAATTATTGCGAATAGAAAAGGGTTCTTACAAACATCTCGCTGATTTATTTGTGGAAATAATTAAGTATCAAAACATCAGTGAAAAAGAGATAAGGAAACGCTGTAAATTCACAAATATGGAAATTTTGCATATTCCCTATCGCAAAAATAAAAGTTCAATTTGCACACTAGCACATTACGGAAATTGGGAGTGGATAACCCATATCAATGAATTATTGCCTCAACGTATTCTCTCAGTTTATAAGCCTTTACACAATGAGGTGGAAGACAAGTTTATGATAAAAATTCGTGAGCGATTTGGCGCAATGACTGTTGCGAAAAATCAGATTTTACGTGTTTTGGCAAGACGAGAGAAAAAAGGTGAACGTTCTTTAGTGGGACTAGTAAGTGACCAAGCCCCAAAGGATAAAAAAAATGCACATTGGATGCAATTTCTACACCAAGATACTGCCGTTTTCCTCGGAGGTGAGAAAATAGCAAAAATGTTTGATTTACCAGTATTCTTTGTCTATTCCAAAAAGTTAAAACGAGGATTTTACGAACTTGAAATAATACCGATTACAACCACCCCGAAAGAAACTGCAGAATTTGAAATTACAGAAAAGCAGATGCGCTTGACAGAGCAAATGATTCAAGAAGCCCCCGCTTATTGGATGTGGACACATAAACGTTGGAAATACAAACGCAAAAATGACTAAACTTGCAGTTGTTATATTAAACTGGAACGGAAAGGCTTTTTTAAAACAATTTCTACCTTCGGTAGTCAAGTTTTCAGAAGGTGCAAGAATAGTTGTAATTGACAACGCTTCAACGGACAATTCTATCGAATTTCTCGAAAAAGACTACCCCGACATACAACGCATTGTTTTGGACAAAAATTATGGCTTTGCAGAAGGTTACAACAGAGGATTAAGGCAAATTAAGGCAACATACTATGTTTTATTGAATTCCGATGTAGAGCTTACCGAAAACTGCTGGCAACCTTTATTAGAACTTTTAGATATCAATCCAAAAATCGGAGCCGTACAACCCAAAATAAAGTCCTACAGACAAAAGGAATATTTTGAATACGCAGGTGCTTGTGGTGGTTTTCTTGACAAATACGGCTATCCTTTTTGTCGAGGACGAATTTTGGATACATTAGAAAAAGACCGCGGACAATACGATACTTTACAGCACATCTTCTGGGCATCAGGGGCAGCAATGTGCATTAGATCGGAGGTATTTCACAAACTGGGAGGCTTTGATGCGAACTTTTTTGCACATATGGAAGAAATTGACCTTTGTTGGCGAATGCAAGACCTCGGGTATGAAATTTATTGTGAACCTAAGAGCACTGTGTATCATTTGGGAGGGGGTACTTTACCCAATGAGAGTCCTTTCAAACTCTATTTGAATTTTCGCAACAATTTATTTATGCTTTATAAAAACCTCCCCTCAAAGAATTTTTTGTCCTTATTTTTGATTCGAATGTTTCTGGACGGTGTTGCAGCGTTTAAATATTTGTTTTCGGGAAATAACAAGGCTTTTGTCAGTGTGTGGAAAGCACATATGGCTTTTTACAAGAACTTACCACAATTGCGAAAGCAACGAAAGTATCTAAAAACGGAACGAAAAGTGGAAACAAAACACTATAAAAAAAGTGTATTGTGGCAATATTTTATCGAGAAGAAAAAGTATTTTTCAGGACTCTCCATCTAATTTATAGATAAATATTTCATACAAACATAGTGTCAGATTCAGCTTATTGAAATCTTTTTATTGAAACGAAAGGAGGCTTCGACAAACTCAGCCCAACAAAATATTTACATGAAAAAATGAAGCAAAAATCGAATAACTTATTTTGTTGCCAAAACAAGTTTTAAATCATTTCTTCGGGCAATGTCCATCACTTTTACAAGCTGTTCAATAGAAACTGTTTTTTCAGCATTTACAGAAACCACAAGGTCTTTTTCAAGGCGTTTTTTAAGTGCCAATTTGTTTTCAATTTCTTGCAAAGATGTTCGCTCTTCCTCGAAATAATACGCCCCGTTTTTGTCAATAGAAACTGTTACGACAACGGGTTCAGAAGTTGCTGTTTCACTCTTAGGCTTTTCCACCACAATTCCTTTCGTCTGAATAAAAGTAGAACTCACCATAAAAAAGATCAATAACAGAAAAATAATGTCTGTCATTGATGACACACTAAAAGTCGGATCTATTTTATTTTTAGGGCTAATCGCCATTACTGGATATGATTTCGTAGTGCAATATAGTCAATCTTTACAGCTTCCAATGCTGTTGTAACACGCTTCAAACGAGAAACTAAAGTATTGTAGGCAAAATAGGCAATAATCCCCACAGTGAGCCCGCCAACTGTGGTAAACATCGCAGTATAAATACCTTGCGACAATGCGGCAATCTCAAAATTTCCCTCCTTTGCTGACATTTCGTAAAATGCCTGCACCATTCCGATAACTGTTCCCAAAAAACCAATCATCGGTGCCCCTCCGGAAATGCTCGCCAATAGCGAAAAACCTTTTTCCAATTGTGAAAGCTCGTTATTTCCAATAGTATCAATAATAAGATTTGCCTCATTAATGCCGATATTCTGCCTTCCAAGTGTTTTTAATGATTTTTTCAAAACATTGGCAGCAATTGAGTTGTGTGAATTCAAAAGACTCACACTTTCGTTGTATTTTTTCTCTGCAATAAGTTCCCGCATTTGCCTGATAAAAGATTGTATTTCGTACTTTGTCTTTTGCAAAATAATAAATCGCTCTACAAATACATAAACTGCAATAACAGAGAGCGCAAACAGTACAATCATAAGCAAATTGCCTGACCAACTTCCCCCTGTTACAAACTCTAAAAAACTTTGCTTCATCAGATTCTTTTTTATGCCATTCCGTTACTAAACAGCAAAATGAATACCAAAGCCCCTGCCAGATAACCTAAAATCGCCAACCAAGAGATTTTTTTCAAATACCAAATAAAATTGATATTCTCCATTCCCATCGCAGCAACTCCTGCCGCAGAGCCGATAATCAACATACTACCACCCGTTCCTGCCGCATAGGCAATGAAGTGCCAAATAGAAGCGTCACAAGCAATATCTCCGTACATTCCTATGGAAGCTGCCACCAATGGCACATTATCAATAATCGCAGAAGCTACCCCGAGTAATAAGACCACGACATTTGTATTAGGAATAGTTGTACTCAACCATTCTTGTGCGTGAAACAATACCCCAGTGCTTTCCAGCGCTGCTACCGCCATCAAAATCCCTAAGAAAAAGAGAATACTGTTCATCTCTATTTTTGAAAGCGCTTTGTGTACAGAATATTTTTTGCGTTTTTCTGTCGTCCAATCTCTCTCTGGAATGATATATTCCGAAACGAGCCACACCACACTTAAAGCCAAAATCATTCCAACCCAAGGAGGAAGATGCGTAATTGTTTTGAAAAAAGGTACAGACAAAATACCTCCGAGTCCTAAAAAGAGCATTGTTTTACTACTCAGCAACTGCTCTTCTTCCTCCTGCTCAGTACTCTCGGAAATATCTCCTTTGAATGGAGGTAAAAGGGAAGCAATAAATACAGGTAGTGCCATACAAATTATAGAAGGCAACAATAAACGTTCTACTAACAATGCTACAGAAGTTTTATTTGCAATCCAAAGCATCGTAGTCGTTACATCTCCGATTGGCGACCAAGCACCACCGGCATTAGCAGCGATTATAATCATCGCAGCGTACCAAAGACGAGTAGGACGGTCGTATATCAATTTTCGTAAAATAGTAATCAATACGATGGTTGCCGTCAAATTGTCAATGATTGCTGAAAGAATAAAACCTAAAATTGCCACAATCCAAAGCAAATTCTTTTTATTACGCGTTTTCACCCATTTCTTAATAATCGAAAAACCATTATGCAAATCAATAATTTCAACAATAGTCATCGCCCCAATCAAAAACATTAGAATCTCCGAAGTTTTTCCCAAGTGATGTAGCAATACCTCCAAAAAGGAATCAAAACTTTCGTGATTTGCGGCATCAAAAAACGTTTCGTGGTGTGTTTCCAAATCCAGCAAAGGCATACCTGAGGTTTTGAAACCAATGGCATATACCGCCCAACACAGTGCCGCCATCAATAAAGCGGGTGCGGTTTTATCTAATCGTAAAGGATGTTCGAATGCAATACACAAATAGCCAATAACAAAAATGGCAACGACTAAGCTAATCATTATAGGTTACTTTAAAATTGTAGGCTACAAATATACAATAATATCTGTTTTTGTTACAGGATTTGAATGCAGTATTTTTTGAATAGGCTGTTTTTAAGCAAAAGTGTTCTTTTTCACACTAATTATACCTAATTTTACAAGCGATTTTTTATTAGTGACAAATGTTCAATTATAAACCACTGTCATTCTGAACGAAGTGAAGAATCTAAAAACTAAAAAATATGGAAAATAGAATTTGTAAACTATTTGGCATAAAATATCCTATCATTCAAGGTGGAATGGTTTGGTGTAGCGGTTGGCGGTTGGCAAGTGCTGTGAGTGAAGCGGGAGGGCTCGGTTTGCTCGGTGCCGGATCAATGTATCCTGAGGTGCTACGAGAACATATTCAAAAGACTAAAAAGGCAACGCAAAAACCTTTCGGGGTGAATGTTCCATTGTTGTACCCGAATGTCGAAGAAATAATAGACGTCATTATCGAAGAGAAAGTTCCGACAGTTTTCACTTCGGCAGGGAGTCCGAAGAAATGGACAGCCACCTTAAAAAAAGCAGGAATTACAGTTGCGCACGTAGTGTCAAGCACAGTGTTTGCCAAAAAGAGTGAGGAGGCAGGAGTAGATGCTATCGTAGCGGAAGGCTTTGAGGCAGGCGGACACGAGGGACGCGAAGAAACAGCAAGTTTTCCACTGCTGCAAAAGGTTTGCAAAAATGTAAAGATTCCCGTAATCGCAGCAGGTGGAATGTACGGAGGTGAAAGTCTTTTGGCTGCACAAGTTCTGGGAGCAGATGGCATACAACTTGGAAGTCGCTTTGCTGTGTGTGCAGAGTCCTCAGCACATCAAATTTTCAAAGACGAGGTTTTCAAAACGGATGAAGGAGGAACATTGCTCGTATTGAAACAATTAGCCCCTGTTCGCTTGATTAAGACGCCGTTTTTCGAGGAAGTAAAAGCCTTAGAGGATAGCGGTGCGAGCAAAGAGCAACTTATAGAATTACTCGGAAAAGGACGAGCAAAAAAAGGTATTTTCGAAGGAAATTTGGAAGAGGGAGAATTCGAAATCGGACAAATTGCCTCAAAACTAGATAAGATGGAAACCGTAGCAGAGATTATGGAAGATATTATTGCAACTTACAATACGGCATTAGAAAAAGTAAATCAACTACCAAAATATTATAAAACATTGAATTATGTACGGAAAATTTAAAGAACATTTGGAGAAAGAACT
>PDWJ01004179.1_pt1 | contig 12921 bp, 6 predicted proteins | sample 1430881 | NCBI WGS metagenome assembly PDWJ01 (sample SAMN01162460, study PRJNA174530) | Oral metagenome, whole genome shotgun sequencing project. | biome: Marine environment; feature: Marine mammal; material: Swab sample of the gingival sulcus; isolation source: swab sample of gingival sulcus... | reverse complement strand
CTTCGTAACAAAGCACAATCTACCTTTATTCAGGCCATTGTTGTTGTTATTGCTCTCGTTTTTATTTTTTGGGGAGTTGGCACGAACTTAATGAATAACCGTGAAGCGGCTCTCATTGTTAATGGTGCTGAAATATCATTCCAGGAATTTCAACAGGCCTATGATCGAGCCTATGAAAGGATGGCCAGCCAATTTGGTGGGACTATTCCGAAAGGTCTTGTGGAAAATTTGGGAATAAAACAGCAGGTTATTAACCAGCTTATCCAGACAGAACTGCTTCGGCAGGGGGCTGCAGCAATGGGTGTTGCTGTAAGCAGAGAGGAGATTAGAGAAGCCGTGGATGCGATGCCGCAATTCAAGGAGAATGGTGTTTTTTCGATGGAAAAATATACGTCTCTTCTTGCTGCGAATCGACTTACTGCGACAAAGTTTGAGGCCAATATGGCATCTGATATGTTGACAGAAAAGACCATTGGTGCCGTTGGTGATTTTGTTACGAGTGCCGCAGCCTTTGAGGTCGAAGAACTTTATCGACAGGATAATAAAAAAGTTGCAGTGCGTTTTGTTTCGGTTGTTCCGGAAACGTTTCGCGATGCGGTGCAAGTCGAAGATGCGACCCTTAAAGAGTGGTATGCGGAAAATGGCGTTCGCTATCGTACGGAACCCGAGATACAGCTTGATTATATTGCCTTTCCGTTTGATACAGTTGGAGCCAAGATTGCTATCGATGAAACAGCAGCAAAGGAATATTATACTGCTAATATGAAACAATATTCCATGCCTGAAAAGCGTCATGCCCGTCATATTCTGGTTCGGTCAACAGCCAGTGATTCCGAAGAGGTTCGGGCCGAAAAAGAACAGCAGGCCGAAGAGATTCTGGCTCTTGCCAAAAATACCGATGATTTTGCGAAACTGGCTCAAGAGCGTTCTGAAGGACCAAGTGCTGAAAGTGGTGGCGATTTGGGTTTTTTTGATAAAAATCAGATGGTTCCGGAATTTGGTGCAGCAGTTTTTGCTATGCAGCCCGGTGAGATCAGCGAGGTTGTTAAAACTGACTTTGGATATCATGTAATAAAACTCGAAGAAATTCAGCCTGCGTCAACGAAATCTTTTGACGAAGTCAAGGACTCTATTGTTCATACTTTACAGCAAAAAAAGGCAAAACCTCTTGCGAAACAGCTGGCTACTACCGCTTACGAGCAAATTATTGGGGCAGGGAGTATTGCAGCCTACGGCAAGGCCAACAAAGAACAACCGATCGAGAGCACCGCATTTTTTCCTCAATCTGCTCCACCAGCAGCCTTTGCAGGGGATACCACTCTTGTTGAGAAAGCATTTACTTTAAATGCTGGAGAGTTGAGTTCTATTATTGCAACTAACAAGGGGTATTTCATTCTTTTTGCGAAACAACTTAAGGATCCTGAGACGCCGCCTCTCGCTGATGTTAAAGCTCAGGCAACCAAGGATTTCGTTCACGCAAAAGCTGTTGAGAAGGCCAAAGAAACGGCGGATGCGATATTGCAAAAGATAACCGCAGGTGAATCTTTTGCTGATCTTGGCAAAGAGATGGAGCTTTCTATTGAGAATTCAGGTCTCTTAGAACGGAATAAACCCAATGACTCTGTTTTTCCACAAGAATTGGTTGCCCAGGCTTTTGCTCTGTCGAAAGCAGCACCGTGTCCTAAGGAGGTTGGTGTTGTTGAAGAAACGTATTATGTTTATGAGTTTGCCGAGCAAGAAATTCCAGAAATAACAGACGAAACCGATCTATCTCAATACCAGCAGATGTTGACCAATAACAAAAAACGAGAACTTCTTAATGCCTTTGTCACCAATCTGCAAAAGAAGGCAAAAATAACACAGCACAGAAGTTTGTAAGTTTGCACGGCCATTGTTTTGATCAAAGTCCTGGTAGGGAGTCTTCCTTGCCAGGACTTTTTTGTTCTCTTACTGTGGCGACAATGCTATAATAGCTCCCCTCCTTTTTTGAAAAATATTTCAGGGTGGGTTGTTCCCTGACAGTAACAGAAACAATGTGATATGCCGAAAGATAGCTCTCTTGTAGCCAAGTATCAGGAACTCAGTCTGTTTGAAAAATCTCTTTTGCAACTGCTCTCCATCTTTTATGAGCCGGTACATGCCAGTCTTGTTGTTAATTGTCTGCGTCGGCTTCAATTTAAAAATCCTCGAGGTAATCGGCCAACCGCAATAACCATCAATCATTATTTTAATAAATTTGAAAAACTTGGTTTGCTCAATCAAGAAAGACAATGTGTTACAGAAGTTGTTGAGGTTTTGAGCAAATATGCTGTGGCCGAAGGTTCGTTTGCACGCTATGCCAGTGCGGTGCGTCATGAAGCACCGATCTCTTATTATCATGGCAAATGGTCTACCCGGTGCTGGCGGGCTATGAGAGATTTGCGTATTGGTATTTATACCGAAGACTTTGAACTCATAGACGGTGCCACCGCATTTATTGAGAGTCAATGTAAAAAAATCAATACCGCATTGCCGATAATGATGCAGGTTTGCGCCAGACCTTTTGATGAAAACTGGCTTGACAGTCTCCCAGCTTCATTCCGGTTTTATCTGTTAAATAATGTTCTTGAATATTGTCGAAATGCCCTCGTTGCCTGCTCAGAGATTGTTGCTTATCTTGAGAAGCAATGCTCCTCGCCGCAGATCTCAAACGATGAAAATCTGCCTTTTCACCGGCTTCTTTTCACGCAGCTCCTGATAGAAGGAGAGCTGGATAGGGCAAAGCGACTTGTTAACCAGTTTCAGGAATCATTTCAGGGAACAGGTGCTCTTGGTACGATCTTTTTTCTGGAAAATGATCAACTTCAAGCCGCTCAGACATACCAGGAAGATCTTGATTTTTTACGGGAACTCAGTGGCACGGACAAGGTCGCTTTTTTTGGGCCAACAGGATTATTTTATATCCTGTTTATGCTCAAAGAATATGGAGAGTCGGGTCATGTTACAATTGCGGAACGTATTGCTGTTGCCAGTACCCTTTTTGAATCTGCTCCGGAAAATGCTTCCTATCAATGTTTGGCCGCAGTACTTGACAACATAAACGGTGCAGGCCACATCTTTGATTTTGTTGCTCCCACTGCCACAGGACTGGAGTTGGTTCTTGCTGCCCTTTGTCAGTATTGGCTACACAACACTCTAGACCCCGAAATGCGGATTCAACTTGAGGAGTCTTTTGTAAAGGCGCAAGAGAATAACTATTTTTTGTTGGCCGCCTTTTTTGCAGAGATACTTGAGAAAATAGACCAGGCACCCTTGGAAATAATGCGACAAAAAGTGGCCTCCGATTTTCCACAACTCCTGCCTCTCTTACAGCCCAAAGAACCTTGGAAAAGAAGCCTTGAGGCGTTAATTCATGCCACAACGCTTGAAAAAAATGGAGAAGAACCCAATACGACCAGACTGATCTGGCTGATGAACTTAAAAAAAGACCCCATTGCGATTACCCCCAAAGAACAAAAGCGACGCAATGACGGCAATTGGTCAAAAGGGCGACCGATCGCCCTTGGCCGATTGTATGAAAACAAGAGATTACCTTTTTTAACTGCCCAGGATCGTAAGATATGTAACGCCATTAGGAAGATTACCAGTAAGACATCCCAGGGAGAACAGTATCAGCTTGAGGTGGAAAGGGCTCTTGTTGCGATGGTTGGTCATCCTCTTCTTTTTTTGGCAAATTCCCCGGAGACTCCGGTTGAGTTGAGTTCAGGAGAGCCAGAACTCCTGGTCGAAGAACGTGGTGATACCTTCCATATTCGCTTTGCCCAGCCGCTTTCGCCGCAAAATATTACCATTCATAAAGAAACACCAAACCGGATCAAACTTATTCGTATTGATGAGAATCATCGTCGTATCGCTCAAATTACTGGCCGAGACGGTCTCACCGTGCCCAAAGAGGCCAGTGAGCAGGTCTTGACTGCGATCGGTAATATCTCTTCGTTTATGACGGTGCATTCGGCTATTGCCTCGGATCATAGTGGGAGCGGTGATATCGAATTTGTCGATGCCGATTCCACGATCTATATGCATCTCTCTCCGTATTCCACCGGATTCCGATTGGAAATGTTTGTGAAACCATTTCGTGAAGGTGGCCATTATTTAAAACCCGGTCAAGGTGTTGAGAATATCATGGCAGAGGTCAATGGACGACGGCTGCAGACCCGTCGTGACCTTGGACTTGAAGAAAAGAAAGCGAGAGATATTGAAGAGCTGTGTCCTATTTTTGATCTTGCGATGGATCTGGAACAGGAAAAAGAGCGGGAATGGCATCTTCAGGACCCAGACGACTGTCTTCAGGCCTTGCTGGAACTCCAGGCTATTCGTGATAAGGTTGTTGTAGAATGGCCTGAGGGGGAAAAGCTGCGTATCAGCCACCAGGCATCAATGGAAAACCTGAACCTGAAGATTCGTACGAACCGCCATAACTGGTTTGCTCTCAGTGGGCAGTTGGAACTTGATCAGGATCATGTCTTGGAGCTGAGAGAGCTTCTTGCCAAGGCAAGAATGGCCACAGGACGTTTCATTGAGATCGGTGATGGTCAGTTTGTCGCTCTGACCCAGGAATTCAAAAAACGCCTCGAAGACGTTCTTGTATATTCTGAAGGAGCTGAGGGTGAAGATGAGGTCTTGATCCACTCTCTGGCAGCACTGCCCCTTGAAAAACTCACCAACAACGCAAAAACGACAGGCGATAGAGAATGGCATGAGCATCTGGCACGGCTCAATACCCTGGAAGATTTCCAACCAGAACTGCCGTCAACTCTCCAGGCTGAATTGCGGGATTACCAACGTCAGGGCTACGACTGGCTGGCTCGGCTGGCACATTGGGGTGTCGGTGGCTGTCTGGCCGATGATATGGGGCTTGGTAAAACGCTACAATCTCTGGCTATTTTGTTAAAAAATGCCGCCGATGGCCCTTCGTTGGTGGTAGCCCCGACCTCTGTCTCAAACAACTGGCTCAGTGAGGTCATTAAATTTACGCCGACCTTAACGAGTAAGACCTTGGCTGTCAAAGATCGGAAGGCTGTTATCGAAGGGCTGGGCAGTTTTGATTTACTGATCACGACCTATACTTTGTTGCAGCAGGAGGAGGCGTTACTTAAGGAGGTTTCCTGGCAGACGGTCATTCTTGATGAGGCTCAGGCCATTAAAAATGCAGCAACGAAGCGATCCCGGGCGGCGATGGCTTTGCGTGCCAAATTTCGACTCATTACTACCGGAACACCGATCGAAAACCATCTTGGTGAGTTGTGGAACCTGTTTCACTTTATCAATCCTGGTCTGCTCGGTTCGTTGAACAGTTTTAATGATCGTTTTGCGATTCCGATTGAACGCCACCAGAATAGAGAGGCCCGGTTTAAGCTGAAAAAGCTGATTCGACCATTTATCCTGCGGCGCATCAAGTCCCAGGTACTCGAAGAGCTGCCATCACGTACCGAGGTGACTCTCGAAGTATCCATGAGTCCTGAAGAGCGGGTTTTTTACGAGGCGTTACGGCAAAATGCTCTGGAACTCTTTGAAAACAACACCGAAAAAAAAGGTCGCCATATCCAGATTCTTGCTGAGATCATGAAACTGCGTCAGGCCTGCTGTAACCCGCGACTGCTCGATGTAAACAGCCCAATACAAAGTGCCAAGCTTGAGGTTTTTTCTTCTCTAGTTAAAGAGCTGATTGCCAGCCACCACAAGGTACTGGTCTTCAGCCAGTTTATCGGCCACCTCCAGATTATCAGAGAATTTTTTGACCAGGAACACATCCACTATCAATACCTGGATGGCAAGACACCCTCTGCACTGAGGAAAAAACGTGTTGAGGCCTTTCAGAATGGTGAAGGAGATGTCTTTTTAATTAGCCTGAAGGCAGGTGGGCTTGGGCTTAATCTTACCGCTGCCGATTATGTGATTCATATGGATCCGTGGTGGAACCCTGCCATCGAAGACCAGGCCTCAGATCGAGCCCACCGCATTGGCCAAACCAGGCCGGTGACCATTTATCGTCTGGTCTGCAAAAACACTATTGAAGAACAGATCGTTCGTCTTCATCAAGAAAAACGGGATCTTGCAGGAACACTCCTCGAAGGCAGTGATATGAGTGCTCGGATGAGTTCTGAGGAGCTTCTTGATCTTATCAGAAAAGAGTAACAACGAGGACAAATGCTGGTACCGTAAAGCAACAAGAATCTTACGGTACCAGCATCAATAAAATATCGGATTTTTTCTGTGTGTCAAGACACGCCCCATCATTGAGCGGTGTCTGTTTCTTTAAAGCCATCAACAATGGCTCGGGTCAGAGCATTGATGGTATATTCCTCAGGTTGAAAATCAACCTTGAGTCCGTTATCGGTTACCGTTTTTGCAGTAATTGGGCCAATAGCAGCAATTTTCACCCCTTCAAGAAGGTTTTTCAATTCATCACCATCTTTAGCCTCAAGCATACTCAAGAAATTGCGTACCGTCGAAGAGCTGGTAAAAGTCACCATATCAATTCCGGCAGCGAGATCCTTACGCAAGGCCTCCTTGCGTCCCTGGGGAGGAACATTCTGATATACCGGAGCAACGGTTACTTGAGCGCCAGCACCACGCAGGGTTTCTGGAAGAATTTCTCGTGCATGCATTGCCCTGGGAATCAAGATATTTCGCCCTTCAACTCCCTGGTCAAGCAAGGTTTCGGCAAGGCCTTCTCCAGTAAATACCGCAGGAATCAGATCGGCACGAATCCCATATTGCAGAAGTAAATCGGCGGTACTCTTGCCCACTGCGGCAATATCCGGGCCTTTAAGATCCCGGGCATCCATGCCAAGATGGTGGAGTCGTTCAAAGAAATATTTCACCCCGTTTAACGAGGTGAACACAATCCAGTGATACTCTGCAAGCCGTTCCAATTCACTGTCAAGAACTTCATAAGATTCCACCGGAGCAATATGAATGGTGGAATATTCCACACAATTGGCCCCGTATTCTTCGAGATCAGCCATAAGATCACTGGCCTGTTCCCTGGTGCGGGTCACCACAATTTTTTTGCCAAAAAGAGGTCGTTTCTCATACCAGTCGGTCACCTCTTTCAGTTTGACCACATCACCAATGATAATCAGTGATGGCGGGGTGATACCGGCTTTGGCAACAATATCGGCAATGGTCTCTACGGTACCAACCACAGAACGTTGTTCGGGGGTCGAAGCCCAACGCACCACAGCCACTGGAGTTTTGGGATCACGGCCATAGCGAATCAGGTTTTCCATGATCACAGGAAGATTCTTGATTCCCATATAGACAACAATGGTTCCCACTCCTGTAGCCAGTTTCTCCCAGTCAATATTGGAATTTTCTTTGGCCGGATCTTCATGGCCGGTAAGAAAGGCCACCGATGCAGTATGGCTGCGATGGGTGATCGGAATTCCAGCGTAAGTAGCTGCCGCTGTCGCTGAGGTGACTCCGGGAACCACCTCAAAATCAACCCCAGCCTTGAACAACTCCTGAACTTCCTCGCCACCACGGCCAAAGATAAACGGATCGCCACCTTTTAAGCGAACCACATTCTTCCCTTCTTTGGCATAGTTGACCAACATTTGGTTGATCTCTTCCTGGGCGAAGGTGTGTTTACAATGGCCTCGCTTGCCAGCAAAAATAAGTTTTGTGTCTTTGGGAACATGGCGAAGCAGTTTCTTGCTGGCCAGGTAGTCATAGACGACAACTTCTGCCTTTTCGAGCAGATACTTGCCTCGAACCGTTATCAGGCCAGGATCACCGGGGCCTGCACCCACCAAATATACTTTACCCGGTAGCATACTCTTTTCGTGTTGTTCCATAATTATTTTGACAGGTTCCTTTGCTTATGGAACCATTTGTCTCCAACAGTCTCTTTGCCGCTATAGCAAAGGTTTCTTTTTCTCTTTTTTATAGAATTACAGTATTTTCCTAAAAATCCTTTTGCGACATCACAATAACTCTACGCAAAGAATGTGCAAAAAGCATTTCAGCAATAAAAAAAATGGGGCATCCCGAAAGGTTCCGGGTCTGCCCTCAAATCTGTTGTGATGTACATGACACATCTTTTGTGTAATGGTTTAAAAAAGAAACCTGCACCAGATGTGTCATGAAACCGGGACGTTTTCTTTATAGTCCCTGCATAATGGATTCGGTAACTTCCTTAATAGAAGCAGAACCATCTACCGAGATGACCTTGGGTCCATCGGCACCTTTAAAGTAATTTACTGCGGCCATGGTGCCGGTATTATCGTCGTAATAGATATTATGCCGCTTGTCGATGGCCTCTTCGTCCTGGTCATCGGCACGGGTATTGAGATCTCCGCCACAGACACGGCATACCAGTTTGCCGTCTTTTTCAGCCGGCTTAATGGCATCAAAGGCGATATGGTTGGGGTGATTATTGTCGTTTACGCAGAGACGACGCCCCATGATGCGCTCTTTGGCGATCTGTCGATCAAGCACGATCTCAATCACATAATCAAGTTCTAGTCCTTCTTTTTTCAAAGTTTCAGCAAGAGTAATGGCCTGATCTTTAGAGCGGGGGAACCCATCAAGAATCCAGCCATCTTTACAGTCATCCTGCTGGAGACGGGCGATCATCATCGGGATGGTAATGTCATCGGGAACCAAATCACCACGATCAATATATTCCTTCGCCTTTTTTCCCAGCTCAGTACCGCCACCAATATGCTCTCTGAAAATAGCTCCAGACTCTATGTGTGGAATATCATATTTTTTCTGTACGATGGCACCCTGGGTGCCTTTTCCACTGCCATTAGGTCCAAAGACCAAGATGTTTTTACCCATAATAAATCTCCTGTTATAAGAATATACTTGATACGCCTGGTACAATACCTAGCAAAACATCAATGAGTAAGAGCAAAACGAGGGCTACTATAGCCCAAAAAGATACCCCTGACCAGAAAAATATCCTCATGATCTTTTTGACTTTCATTGCGAAAGCGGTTATTTTTCCAACATTTTCCGCTGTTTTTTCATAAAAACACATAGGATGGCATAATTTCAGATCGTCACCGAAAAACTCATTACTTTAAGGAAATACCGATTATGAAGGAAATAAAAATAGGAATCATTGGCTTTGGCACTGTTGGCAGCGGTTTGGCTCAGGCTCTTCATGAACAAAAAGAACGACTTGTGAAACGAACTGGGGCATTGTTTACTGTGACCACCATAGCCGACACCAACGTCTCCAGCCTGCCGCCCCATATGCAGCATATCCAACTGACCAAGGATGCCGAGGATATTTTTAATGATCCAGAGATTGATATCGTTGTCGAGGTTATTGGTGGTATGGAACCGGCAAAGACCTTTATGATGAAGGCCATTGAGAAAGGAAAACACGTGGTTACCGCGAACAAGGCTCTGCTTTCGATCCATGGTAAAGAGATTTTTGATGCCGCCGTCGCAAACAATGTAGAGGTGGGTTTTGAAGCCAGTGTTGGCGGCGGTATTCCAATTATCAAAACCATGAAAGAGGGACTGGTCGCCAACGAGGTTTCTTTTATCAAGGGAATTATGAACGGTACGGCCAACTATATATTGAGCCGGATGACCGAAGAGGGTGCTCCTTTTGCCGAGGTGCTCGCAGATGCTCAGACCTTGGGGTTTGCCGAAGCAGACCCGACCTATGATGTGGAAGGGATCGATACTGCCCATAAGTTGGCAATCTTGATGACCATTGCCTACGGAATTGATGTGCGGTTTGAACATATCAGTGTCGAAGGGATTTCTCAGATTGAGCCTATAGATATTCGTTATGCGAAGGAATTTGGCTATACCATCAAGCTGCTCGCCATCAGCCGCAACCACGGCGATCATGTCGAGGCCCGGGTTCATCCAACCATGGTTCCCAAAGACAATATCCTGGCCACCATTGGCGGTCCATTCAATGGCATCCTCATCAAGGGAGATACCGTTGACGAGGTATTGCTTTACGGGCAAGGTGCCGGGAAGATGCCCACCGGAAGTGCGGTAGCTGCAGATGTTGTCGATATTGGGCGCAATATCATGGCCAAATCATTAAACAGGGTTCCGGCTCTTTCCTATCTGCCCGAAAATATCACCGCACCCCAAATAACCCCGATGAGCGAGCTGGTTTGCCCGTTCTACTTTCGGGTAACTGCGCTTGATGAACCGGGTGTTCTCTCTCAGATTACCAGTATTTTTGGCAAACACGAAATTTCAATCAATGCGATATACCAACCAGCCCATGATAGCGGCGAGCCGGTACATATTGTATTCCGCAGTCACCAGGCTTCTGAAGGTGCAGTTATCCGGGCTGTCGAGGAGATTGATGCCTTGAAAATCTGCACCGCACCAACCATCAAGATTAGACTGCTCAATATGGAGTAATCCGATGAAATACTGCATACTTGTCGGTGATGGTATGGGAGATTACCCCGTTGATGCCCTGGCAGGAAAAACCCCGCTCGAGGTAGCACATACCCCGATGATGGATGAACTCTGCCAGCGGGGTGAGCTGTTTTTGAATAAAACTGTTCCCGACGGGTTTCCGCCGGGCAGCGACGTTGCCAATATGTCACTGCTCGGCTATGATCCCGCCAGGTATTATACCGGTAGAGCACCACTTGAGGCCGGGGCAATGAATATCGATCTTCAGCCCGATGAAATTGCCTTTCGTTGCAATATGGTCACTTTGGAAAAAGAGGATAATGGCGGCCTCACCATGGTTGATTTCAGTGCCGGTCATATCACCAACGAAGAATCCCATCAGTTGATACAGGCCTTGCAAGAAGAGTGTGGCGATGAGATGTTTCATTTCTACCCCGGAGTGAGCTACCGCCATCTCATGGTTTTGCGAGGAGAGCATCCTGGCTGCACCACGGTGCCACCCCATGACCATATCCAGCGAGATGTGACCGAGCATTTCAACGCCTATCTTGCCGATCCGAACTGGAAGACTTTGCTGGAGAAAGTTGCAAAAGTCTTCGCCAATCATCCGGTAAACCTTGAAAGAAAGGCCCAGGGAAAACATCCGGCCACCATGGTTTGGCTTTGGGGTGAGGGGAAAAAGCCCAGCGCTCCGAACCTGCAACAGCGCTTTAATATCACCGGCTCTATGGTCAGTGCGGTGGATTTGCTTAAAGGACTGGGTGTTATCGGAGGTCTTTCGGTGATAAATGTCCCTGGGGCAACCGGCTATATTGATACCAACTATCAGGGCAAGGCCGCCGCAGCAATGCAGAGCCTCGATCATCAGGACTTTGTTTTTGTCCATCTTGAAGGTCCTGATGAGGCAGGGCATAAAGGGAGTTTAGCTGATAAACTTACCGCCATCGAAGATTTTGACAGCAAGATTGTGGCTCCCATTTATCAGCATCTTACGAAGAAAAATGAACCTTTTCGCATGGTGGTTACCATGGATCATTTCACGCCTTTGGCACTGAGAACCCATACATCGGATGCTGTGCCAACGCTTCTCTACGATTCCCGCAAGACAGATGGCTGTGGTCGGCAATTCAACGAACGAGAGGCGTTGCAGCACGATCAAGAGGCAAATAATGGTATCTCCCAGGGACATTTTATGATCAATAAACTTTTAGAACGATAACCACCATGGAGAGACGGATCTTTAGAACTACCACCCGAGTCTTGTACGGCGATACAGATGCCGCCGGGGTCGTTTATAACGCCAATTATCTTCGTTATTTTGAATATGCCCGTACCGAAATGATGCGTAACTGGGTCTGTTCGTATAAGGAAATTGAAGACCTCGGTTTTGTTTTACCGGTAACAGAATCGTGGATTCGCTATAAGGCTCCGGCATTCTACGATGATCTGCTCACCCTGGAATGCTATATCGCAGAACTGTCTCGACTAAAATGTACCTTCAAATACAGGGTGTTACGCAAGAGTCCGGAGCAGGATAAAGAAAAGCTCCTCGTCAAAGGCTATACCGTTCATGTGGCCACCACTCGCAAAGGTACATTGATTCGTTTTCCTGAAGAACTATTGGAAAAGATCACAAAAGCCTGTAATCTTGATGGAATTGATCTTTAATAAATTATAAAATCAATCAGGTAGAGAAAGACTCTCACGAGTGATCGCCCGAATAACAAGAAAAAGTCCCGATACATTTTCTTGGGGAAATATTTATTGACATCTTTTTCAGAAGTTGTATTGTAGCTCCACCTAATGCGGGGTGGAGCAGTCTGGTAGCTCGTCGGGCTCATAACCCGAAGGTCGGTGGTTCAAATCCGCCCCCCGCTACCAGGATATTTCAAGGACTTATAGCTTTCTTGCTGTAAGTCCTTTTTTGTTGGTTCCATGCCGGTTCCATGCTGGCGGACAATAAAATGGGGCAACCTCAAAGAAGGGGAATGGTTTGTGAATTCCTGACAAAAAAGTCCTACTGTCAACATCCCCTTTCTTGAGGGAGAACCGAAATTCAAAGCAGGCAAGGCTCCTGGAAATGAATTAAATCACTGATAATGAGTATTTTTTTATGTTGACTGTAACTGAAAGGTAATAGGTGAGCATCTTTATCTCTCCTTTATGTTTTCAATGAGTTGCTCATAAATTTTCAATTGGTCGAGATAAAACTTGCAATTAGTCGGCTATGCATTTACGATTAGCCGCTATGAAACACCGTAATCTATATCCCCGTTACCTTCGTGATCGTGTTGTAGAAGCGTTGACAGACACGCCTGTGGTGTTGATTCATGGACCGCGGCAATGCGGAAAGACGACCTTGGCACAGTTAGTCGGGAAGGAAGAGAACTTTGCGTATTACACCTTCGATGACGATGTACAACGTGTAGCAGCACAAACTGACCCTGTTGGTTATGTAGCCGACCTTCCAGAGCGGGTTATCCTTGATGAAGTGCAGCGGGTACCAGAGTTATTCACCTCTTTAAA
>PDWJ01004178.1_pt1 | contig 12924 bp, 12 predicted proteins | sample 1430881 | NCBI WGS metagenome assembly PDWJ01 (sample SAMN01162460, study PRJNA174530) | Oral metagenome, whole genome shotgun sequencing project. | biome: Marine environment; feature: Marine mammal; material: Swab sample of the gingival sulcus; isolation source: swab sample of gingival sulcus... | reverse complement strand
CCAAGCAAAATTGCTCCAAGACTCCCCGATAATCGGGATAATTCCCTGTGCTAGTGGTTCCAAAAAATTTTGTCCGCCAAGCGGCGCTAAACTGCCGCCCACAAAAACTTGTCCGGCAAGAGCGTAAAGGGCGTTCATTTCGCCAAAAATGTCCCAAATAATAACGCCGCTATTTTGTATGCCCTGTAAATTGGAACGCAAAACAGGCGAAAAATTATTGAGCCGCTTGAGCCACGGGGATACTCGGTGAGCGTGTCGGGGAACAAGGGCGATTGGACGGTCGGGGTCGGCTTTTTTGAGAAGGCAAATTGCCGCAAAAATTTCGTCTTCTTCTTCTTGGCGAACAGAGGCAAAAACCGCAGGAAGCGAATTTTTGTCAAAAAAAGCTGCAAGCGGATTTTCTTCGTAAGCGATTTGTTTTTGCCGCAAAAATCGGTCGAATTTAATATTGCCCATAATTTGCGTTTCGCTTTTGGGAAAAATTGTTTGAAATCGCAGGCGAATTTCTTCGGAAATCGCAAGTACCAAATCGGGAAAAATTGCGGCAAAAATCGGTCGCAATAATTTATACCTCGAAAAAGAACGCTCTGACATTCGGGCATTGACCACGCAAACAGGGATTTTTTTTTCTTTGCAGACCAGCAGCATCGAAAGCCACAGTTCGGTTTCGAGAATGACGACCAGTTTTGGTTTAACCGCCTCAATGAATTTTTTCTGCAATTTTTTTTGGTCAAAGGGGAAATAGGTGCAGGCAAAATCAAGCTCGTTTTGTTTTGCCTTGAGAATATCAAGACCTTGGGAAGTCGTGGCGGTGATAAGAACGGAAGCGGCAAAAGGGCGGTTTTGCAAAAGTTCCAAAGCCAAATACGCCTCGCCCACGGAAGCGGCGTGCAGCCAAATATCAAAAGTTTTTGTCGGGCATTGCCACAGCATTCTTGCCTGCCAGCCTTGCCGTAAACGGCGGTTGCAGAATAAAAACGGCATGGCGATTTTCCAAAGTAGTTCGTAAAGGAAAAAAGCGATGCGGATTTTGACGGGCAAATGTGTCATTTTGAAAAGCGGTTTATGCCAAGCTCGATAAGACGGGCGATGAGTTGGGTAAAATCCATTCCGGCGGCTGCGGCGGATTTCGGAACGAGGCTTGTCGGCGTCATTCCCGGCAGCGTGTTTGTTTCGAGCAAAAAAAGTTCGCCGTTTTCGTTCGCTAAAAAATCGGTGCGGCTGTAATCTCGAAGCCCAAGTGTTTTGTGGGCGGCAAGAGCCAGTTTTTGTAATTCGGCGGTCATTTCGTCGTTTACGGGAGCAGGGCAGATTTCTTCTGCACCGTTTGCTTCGTATTTGCTGGTATAATCAAAAAAAGTGCCGAGTTTTGGTTTGATTAAAATCGGCGGCAGGGCTTTTTCGCCCAAAATCGGACAGGTCAGTTCAAGACCGCTGATACATTTTTCGAGCAGTACATCTTCGCCTATTTCACTTTGTATTTTTTCCCAAGAAGCGGCATCGGAAACGATTGTAATGCCTACGCTTGAGCCGCCGGTTGTTGGTTTGACCACAAAGGGAAAGGGCGGAAGTTTTGTAAGAGTTTGTCCTTTTGCCCAAAAAATCCAGTCGGGCGTGGGAAGCCCCGCGTTGCGGTAAAGAATTTTTGTTGTGTGTTTATTAAGAGCAATCATTGACGAGGCGGAATCTGCCCCCTGAAAAGGAAGTTTGATTTTTTCAAGCATTGCTTGAATAAGTCCGTCTTCGCCGGGGCTGCCGTGCAAATTAAGAAAGGCAAAATCGGCTGTGGCGGCTTTTCGGGGAAGGTCGGCAAGCTCGGTTGACGGGTCGAGTTGATAAACATCGTGTCCGAGTTCAAGTAGGGCTTTTTTTACGCCAACAGCACCTTTTAGGGAAACTTCACGCTCGCTTGACCAGCCACCGGCTATCAAAAGTATGTTCATTGAGTTGTACTCCAAATCGTTTGCTCAGGGCATTTTCTATATCAAGCCCCTGCTGCATGGCAATTGCTATATTTTTTCTATGTTTTGCTGTCGTGCCGTAGCGTTCAATCAGGTCGTCCGTTCTTTCTTGTAGGGAAACAATGGTATCGTGTCGCACCCGTTTGTCGGCATAAATTATTACCAGCGGCAAAAAATGTCGGTCAAGGTCGATTATTCCCGGCCAATAAACATGGTGCATAACACCTTGGGAAAGATAGGGGTTTTTGGTAATTGCCTGCACCCAGGCTGCCCCAACTGCTGCGTGGTCGCCGCCGTTTTGGATACAATACATTTTTCCTAAATCGTGCAACAAGCCACAGCTTTGTATTGCCCGAAAATGCGGGGATTTTTCGTCTTGATAATTCATAAATGCCAGTTCGGTGGCAACTCGGGCAACTTGGCAACTGTGGTCTTTGATGTGTTCGGGCATAAAGAATTGTTCCCACAAGCAAAAACACTCAGCAACCGACGGGATTTTTCCCTGCTTGGAAAGGGTCGCTGCCGGTAGGTTTGTTGTTGGTTTTGTAACGGGCGTAAAAACTGTATTTTCCACAAAATTTTCCTCTATTGACATAAGAAGCGTGGAAACAATAGCAAGGGGCTTAGAAAAAAGCAAAGTCGCAAGTTGAGGGTAATTTGGAGGGAGTTTGTAGATTGAAGAATTGAAATTTTTTATTTTCACTTAAAGGAATGTGAGTTTTGTTTTGACTATAGAAACGAGGATATTTATAAATTAATGTTAAAAATCTTTCGGGAAAATCCTCTATTCTAGTCTAGGTACTTTTTTATTTTTCGGGAAAATGAAGCCCGATTTCGTGGAGCGGTATATCCATTTTGCCGTTGGGATTGTTGCGTTGCAGGTAGAGTGTTTTGAGCTGTGAACTCTCAAAAAATTGCGGCAGTGAATTTTCCTCGCCTTCTAATTGTTGCACGACAAAAGCCGTGGTGAGCTGTTCGGGCGGAACGGACGGCTGCCAAGTTGTTTGTACGCCTTCGCAGGCTGTAAGTATCCGATTTTTTTGCAGGCTGTGCAGCAGTTGCAGGGTTTGGTGCGGGTGCAAAGCGACTTGTTGGGCGATTTCTCGGCAGGTCGGGGCAGGCTTGTTTTCGTGGAAACGGTAAGCACAAAGAGCAACAATATGCAGGGCATAAATCATTTTTTGCGTATGGTTGATTTGCGTTGTGAGGCTGCTTGTCGCTTCTGTTGTGTTGTTTTGGCAGACGAAAACAAATTGTGCTCCCAAAAGGACAATCACCCAGCTGATGTTAAGCCAGAGGATAAAAATCGGCAGGGCGGCAAAGCTCCCGTACACGGCGTTGTAGCCCGACAGGGCGATTTGTGAATTGAGATACAGCCACTGCCAGAGACTGTACGCCGTGCCGAACACAATTCCGCCAAGCAGCCCCTGCAGGTGGTTGACCTTGGTATTCGGCAAAAAAACATACATAAAATACAGCAAAATCCAAATAACGCAGCCGGGAAGCATTTTGAGTAGTGGCAGCATAATTTTGAGATTTGCATTTGCCGTGAGCAGGTCGCTTAAATTGGACACGATAAAAATTGTGAGGCTGCTCGATAAAATGAGTAAAAACGGACAGACGACAAGCATAAAAATATAGTCGTTGAGGCGTTGTTGCAGGTTGCGGGGTTTTTGTATTTCCCAAATGGCATTAAATGCCTGTTCGATTTGCCATAAAAGGCGGTACATACTCCAGAAAAGAAAAAGCACGCCCACGCCTGCGATGACGCTTCCTTTTGCCCTGCCGAGTATTGCGGTGGAAAATTTCATCGTCCACGACAAGATTTCTTCCTGTCCGGCAAATTGGTTTTCAAGCCAGCTTTGCAGTATTTTTTCAAGCCCGAAACCTTTGGCAATTCCGTACGCTAGGGCGATAACCGGCACGATGGACAGCAGGGTGTAAAGCGTCATTGCCGTTGCCCGTAAAAAACAGTTTTTGTGGAAAAATAAAACAGCGGTCAAATAGCAATTTTGTCCGAATTTGACGAGATAGCGAAGATAAATTGGCATATCCTGAGAGCGTAAACACAAAAAGCTCTCTGAGAGATTGAGTAATTTTTTGAGCATAATTTTCTCTTATTCTTGGGTGTATATTTTTGTTTTGTAAAAACGCTCGCAGCATAAATTGCAAATCCGTATATTGCAAATATTGCTAATTTGCCTGCTTCGGAATATCGTTATTTTTTGGCAAATTTACGACAAGGAGCGGAAATGGAAAAGCAAAAAATCGGTACAAAATGCGTGCAGGCAGGATACAGCCCACAAAACGGCGAGCCGCGTATTACGCCAATCGTACAATCTACTACCTATCAATATACTTCTGCCGATGAAGTGGCAGAACTCTTTGATTTAAAGGCTACGGGGCATATGTATTCCCGTATTTCAAACCCGACAGTTGATGTACTGGAAAAGAAAATCACTGCACTTGAGGGCGGTGTTGGAGCCGTTGCAACGAGTTCGGGGCAGGCTGCTGTTTTATTGACTATTTTATCTTTATGTTCCTGTGGAGATAATTTTGTCGCGTTGTCAAATTTATATGGAGGAAGTATCAATCTTTTTAGCCAGACTCTGAAAAAAATGGGAATTGCAGTTCGCTATGTGGATATAAATGAACCGCTGACTGCAATAGAAGAAAAAATAGACAAAAAAACAAAGTGTATTTTTGGAGAAACAATTGGAAATCCCGGCGTTGATGTTTTGGATATAGAAAAAGTTGCTGGTCTTGCTCATTTTCATAACCTGCCTTTTGTAGTTGATAATACTTTTGCAACTCCTGTTTTATGCCGTCCTTTTGAGCATGGAGCGGATATTGTTGTGCATTCCGCAACGAAATACTTGGACGGTCATGCGACTTGCGTTGGCGGTCTGGTGGTAGATAGCGGCAATTTTGACTGGGAAAAAAGCGGTCGTTTTGCGGAATTTGTTCTTCCCGATTCGGGGTATCACGGATTGAGTTATACAAAAACCTTTGGAAATCAGGCGTTTATTGTTCGGGCGAGGACGAATTTTGTACGGGACATCGGTTTTTTGACAAGTCCGATGAATGCGTTTTTGATAAATCTGGGCATGGAAACCCTGCAGCTTCGAATGGAAAAGCACAGTCAAAATGCGCTTTATTTGGCGGAATTTTTAGAAAATCATTCTGCCGTTGATTGGGTTTTGTATCCGGGTTTGCCGTCGAGTCGAACCTACAAATTGGCTCAAAAATATTTACCGAGCGGGCAGAGCGGTATTATTTCGTTTGGCTTGAAAGGCGGATTGGCTGCCGGAAAAAAGTGCATTGACGCTTTGCGGCTCATTTCGCTGGTTGTGCATGTCGCCGATGTTCGCAGCCATGTTTTGCACCCCGCGAGTATGACGCACCGCCAGCTTTCCGATGAGCAGCAAAGGGCGGCAGGCGTTCGACCTGAGCAAATCCGTTTTTCCGTCGGGATTGAAGATGTTCGGGATTTGGTTGCCGACCTCGAACAGGCACTTATTGCATCGCAAAAATAAGGAAAAAATATGCCGATATTGTTGCCGCAGGATTTGCCTGCCAGTGATATTCTTAAAAACGAACAGATTTTTGTTATGGATAGAGAACGGGCTGGAATGCAGGATATTCGCCCGTTGGAAGTTATTATTGTCAATTTGATGCCGACCAAAATTCAAACCGAAACCCAGCTTTTGCGGCGAGTTTCCAATATTGCTTTGCAGGTAAATTTGGAGCTGTTGCGCACGGATTCCTATGTTGGAAAAAATACGAGTTTTGCACATTTGGAGCGATTTTATACTGTTTTTGAAGAAATTCGTCACAAAAAATACGATGCCATGATTGTTACCGGTGCACCTGTTGAGAAATTTGATTTTGGGGAAGTTAAATACTGGGACGAATTGCGGCGGATTTTGGATTTTGCCCGCAGCAATGTTTTTTCGACAATGTTTATTTGCTGGGCGGCTCAGGCAGCGTGGTTTCATTATTACGGTATTCAAAAATACGAATACGAAAAGAAATTGTTCGGTGTTTTTGAAGTATCTGTAGAAAAACGAAATGCACTGACGAGCGGATTTGACGATACTTTTTTTGTTCCGCATTCAAGATATACATATTGTAAACGAGAAGATATTGAAAAAGTCTCTGATATGCAGGTACTTGCAGCCTCTGAAAGTGTTGGCGTGCATATGGCTGCAACACAAGATAAAAGACTGCTTTTTGTTACGGGACACGGAGAATATGATACAAAAACTTTAGACGATGAATACAGACGAGATAAAGAAAAAGGAATGGATACACAAATTCCCCAAAATTATTATAGAGACAACGACCCTGAAAAAGGTGTTTTTGTCCGCTGGAAAGCACATAGCAATCTTTTATTTTCTAATTGGTTAAATTATTGTGTCTATCAAGAAACGCCGTTTAATATTCAAAATATAAAAGAAAAGATTGTATAAGATAAAATTTCTTTTTTTCTTCCGACAAATAAAAATCCCCTTCTTTTTTGTATCTGATTTTTTTCTTATATTTTTTTCTTCTGTTTTTGTATTAAAACTTTCTTGTATGTTTTTCTTTTTGGAATAAAAAGCTGTTATTTGTTTTTTTATTTATTTTTGTATAGAGTTTGAAGATTATTTTTCGGGTTAATTTTTTTGTTGCAAGAAAAGATTTTTTATAAGGATATTATCGTATGAAAAAAGTATTTCCTCGTTCATCGCATATTGATGAAAACGGAAACGCCGTGATGATTGATGTTTCTGCCAAAAATATAACTGTAAGAGAAGCAACCGCAGAAGGATTTATCGCTGTATCTCCGGATGTTGTGGCAGGTATTCGTGAACAAAAAATGAAAAAAGGCGATGTTTTAACTGTGGCTCAACTTGCAGGAATTATGGGTGCAAAGCAAACGGCAAATCTTATTCCGCTTTGCCACCCTATTTCGCTTACAAATTGTACGGTAATGCTTGAAGTTTTTGATGCAGGAATTCAAGTTCGCTGTACAGCAAAAACAAAAAATAAAACAGGTGTGGAGATGGAGGCTTTAACAGGGGCTTCCATAGCACTTTTAACAATTTATGATATGTGTAAATCTCTTGATAGAGGAATGGAAATACAATCAGTCCGTCTTATTCATAAAAGCGGCGGAAAAAGTGGAGAGTATAAACGCTTATGACAGGGAAAGTAGATCTCGTTTCCAAACTTGTTGATTTACATAACAGACATATTTATTATATGCGTCTTTCCTTGACGGATAGATGTAATTTTCGTTGCGTGTATTGTATGCCTGAAAAAGGTACGAAATTTATTCCGCATGAGGAGATTTTATCATTTGAAGAATTGTTGCGAGTTTGTCGTATTGCGGTCGGACTTGGCATAACGCATTATAAAATTACAGGTGGCGAGGCTTTATGCAGAAAAGGAAGTTTGGATTTTATAGAAAAACTTTCCGGTCTTAAAGGCGTTCGCCAAGTAACATTAACTACAAACGGTTCTTTATTTTTGCCGGCTCTTTCTCGTTTAGTTGATTGCGGTGTTTCTTGTATCAATGTGAGTTTGGATGCTTTGTCGCAAGAGGCATTTGAGCGAATTACTCGCTGCCAAATGCAAGTAGCATCTATTTTGCAAACCATAGAAGAAATGAAAAAAAGAGGAATAAAAGTAAAAATCAATACTGTTCCCATGCAAAATTATAATGAAAATGAAATTATACCGCTTGCAAAATATGCTTTACAAAATGAAATACCGCTTCGCTATATAGAACTGATGCCTATTGGTGAAGGAAAAGATTTTTTAGGTATTTCACTAAAAAAAATACAGAATTTACTTAAAAAAGAATTTGGAACGGTAAAGCCGTCTATGGAAAAATTTGGCAATGGTCCAGCCCAATATTTTTATGTACAAAATTTTTCAACTCCACTTGGTTATATTGCTGCTTTAAGTAATGGTTTTTGTGGCGATTGCAATCGCATTCGTTTTACATCGTGGGGTTTTTTAAAGGCGTGTTTGCATCATAATATCGGAACAGATATAAAAAAACTTTTACGAAACGGAACAAGTGATGAAGAAATATCTTCTGTATTTGTAAAAACAATACAGAAAAAACCACTTTCGCATCATTTTAAACATACTGCCGAACAAGACGAAAACGGACTTTCTATGTATAGTGTCGGCGGTTAAACATTTGGGAGGAAAAAAATATGGGAAAAGTACAGGCTGTTTGTATCAGCTTAAAAAAAGGAACACCGAAACGAGATATTAAAAAAGCAAAATTTATTGCTGAATACGGAATTGAAAATGATGCTCACGCAGGAGCGTGGCATCGGCAGGTGAGCATGCTTTCGTTTGATAAGATTGAGGAATTTCGCCAAAAAGGAGCCGATGTTGAATTTGGTGATTTCGGAGAAAATTTGGTGGTTGCGGATTTTGATTTTGCGACTTTTCCGATTGGGACGATTTTTTCCTGCGGCGATGTTGTTCTGGAAATGACTCAGATTGGCAAAGACTGCCACCGCTGTCATATTTATGAAAAAATGGGCGAATGTATTATGCCGACACAGGGCGTTTTTGCTCGAGTTTTGCAGGGCGGCGAGATTTGTGTTGGCGATGAAATGAGCGTTTCGCAAGAAAAAAACAACGATGATAAATAGCGGCATGAATGAGGCACAATCTTTTTCGTTTGCGGTTTTTACGGCAAGTGATTCGGCATTTGCCGGCAAGCGAGAGGATTTGAGCGGGCAAAAGGTGATTGTACTTTTGCAGGCGGCGAATTATCGGCTTGAAAAATATGCTGTTTTGCCGGACGAAAGAGCAGTTTTGGAAAAAGAATTGGCGGAAATTTGTGATGTCGGTTCGGTTGCTTTGGTGTTGACAACGGGAGGGACGGGATTTTCGTCTCGAGATGTTACGCCCGAAGCGACAAAGGCGATATGTGAAAAAGAATGTCCCGGAATTGCCGAGGCGATGCGGTTTAAAAGTTTACAGATTACTCCCAAGGCGATGTTGTCTCGGGCAACGGCAGGGATTCGTAACCAAACGCTTATTGTTAATTTGCCGGGAAGTCCGAAAGCCGTGCAGGAATGTTTGGAATATATTTTGCCGCCATTGCAACACGGGCTTGAGATTTTGACGGGGCGTGCCACAAATTGTGCCCGTTAGTTTTCCCAAAGCAGGCGTTCGTGTCCTGTATAGATATTCATATTTTCGCCCCGAACTTTGCCGACCAGTGTTATGCCGCAGTTTTTCGCTGTTTGCAGGGCGGAAAAAGTGCCGACGGAAATGCCGCATAAAAAGAGAATACCAACGGCATTTGCACAGCGTACCAGTTCTGCATTGAGGCGGGAGGTTGTAACGGCAATTACGGATTTGTTAAGCGTTCCTGTTTCCAAAGCTTGTCCGACAGCTTTTTCAAAGGCGGAGCGACGAGCAACATCTTCGGCTATTGCCAGCATTTTTCCTTGTTTATCAAAAAGTCCCGTTGCGTGCATGCAGCCTGTTTTTTGAAAAATATGTTGCTTTTTTTCTAAATTTTGCACGCAGGCAAAAAGCAATTTTCCCTGAATGCAAATGTCTTTTGGATTTTGCTCGTTGGGTTTGTATTGTTGGGATTTGAGTTCGACTTGTGCATATACGCATTCGTCGTTTTTTTTATTTGTTTGCTTTGTTTTTTCGTTGATTTGCAAGCCTACAATATCGTTGATTTCGTTGATTTTCTTTTCTATTCGCAGTCGTCCTGCAATAAGTTGTCGTATGTTTTCGGGAGAGCAAGTGCAAAATTGGGGTGGCTCGTCATTGATACAAAGAGCAAGCCGGATTTCTGTGGCAAAGGTTTCCTGCCGTTTTTCAAGTCTGTTTCGGGTGCGAAAATAAATGGGGAAACCGTTTGTATTCATATTTTTATTTTGCAGCGTAAATTAAAAACTGTTCCACGGTGTCGGCACAAGCGGAGTGTAACCTTTTTGGTGGGCAATGATATTTAAATGTATGAGTCCCAATGGAACGACTAAGGGATTTGGGTCTTTAAAATATTCTCGCAGGTCAATGCAAGGAAGATAGGTTTTGCATTCGGAACAGACCTCTATTTTTTCTTGTTTAGCTTTGTGGGCAAAGAAAACCTCTCTGGTGCCTGATTTGGTGTTTTGGCAGGCAGGGCAGGCATCTCGACGAAAAGACCAGATATGACCGCAAAAAGAACAGTTGAGAAATTTTTTGCCGCCTCCGCCAACGAGGCTGTTTGGTTCGCTTTCGGGGATTCGGCTTAAAACGGCAAAAGACGGCAGATTGCCGCAAACAGGACAAAAACCTTCCTGCCAAAAGCGTTCAGGGATTTGTTTTTCAATATTTTTGCCTACGACTTCTATGATTGGTGCGGCAAAAACGGAAAGTACAAAATATAAAAGTCCTGCATGTACGCCGTTTGCTTTGGCTTGGGCGGTAAGTTCCGCGTCATCGCCGTTAAACAGTCCTTCCAAGCAGGCAATGATATTGATTTTTTCGCTTTGAAAAGTTGTGATAATTTCCTTGATTTCTTTGGAATCGGATAAAGCCGTTTGCAATATCGGTAAAAATGTTTTTTGTGATATTTCCAGCCACGCTTTGAGAGCGGCGAGGGAAACATCTGCCAAAATCGGAATGCCGTTGTTGCCTGTTTCCCAGCGGCTTGTATCAATTGGAGAAAGAGGCGGCATTGCTTCTGCGAAAAAGCGTTGAGTCAGTTTTTCCCGTTCCTGAAAAAGCGGGGTAAATGCCTGTAAAATTGTTTTTAATTGCGGTCGTTGCGTGCTGTAGATTTCAATCGTATCGGCAAGGGATTGCAAATCTCTTGGCAGCGAAGGTGTATTTATCATAACTTTTCCTGTAAAAAGACCGGCACAAATGCACCGGTCTTTCTGTGTCGTTTTACATCATTTGAGTAAACGGTCTTCTTAGCTTGGCCAAAAAGTCCTTTCTGTTCAGCAGAGAATCGGAAACCGCAGCCACGGCATTGTAGCTGTAGTTTTTGGGCTTGTCGGTGAGCAGAAAAATGACATTGACATCATCAGGGTCAGCCAACATGGCTTCAGGGTATGTCTTTTTGGCGATTGCCAGCCGTTTTTTTGCCAGAGCTTCCATTTCTTCCCGTTCGCCAAAATTCATCGCACCGGTTGGACATGCTTTGACACAAGCAGGCAGCATTCCGGCGGAGATGCGTTCAAAACACATGGTACATTTGGTCAGCTGTCCGTTTTTTTCATTGCGTCTTGGAATGTCGTACGGGCAAGATTCCCGTACTTCCTGTGCTTCTTCTTTGTTCAGTTTGGCGGTTTGTTCGGTAAAAATGACCGCTCCTGTTTTTTCGTCTTGAATAACCGCCTCGTCAATATAGCCGTTGGCTGTTTCCAGACACGGCGGATAGACGCAGTGGCGGCATTGGTCGGGGAAAAAATTCCAGCGAACCGTGCCGTTTTTTTCCTTGCGTTCGCTGAAACGAATCAATTTATAATTATTTGCGTTTAAATCCTGCGGATTTTGGTGGCTTCCCCAGTTGTACTGTAAAGTACGGTTGGGTTCGAGTTCGTTCCATTCCTTGCAGGCAACCTGACAGCCTCGGCAGGCTGTGCAGCGAGATGTATCAATCAGGAATGCTTTTGGCATAATGTCCTCCTTGTTGTGGCAGGGGAAAAAATATCTTTTCCCCCTTGCCGTATCATTTTGTGGCGAGTTCCGTGAGTTTCTTTGCCTTGCGAATATTGACGCAGCAGGCTTTGTACTCAGGAATTGTTGTGTTCGGGTCGCCTACAGCCGGTGTCAGTCTGTTCGTGGAATCTCCACAGCCGGGAGTTGTCCAGCCAAAGCAAAACGGCATTCCTATTTCGTGAATGATTTTACCGTGTACTTTTAAAGGACGCATACGAACCGTAACCATGGCAATGGCTTCAACCCTGCCGCGAATACTTTCCACAATTACGCCTTCACCGTTTTTAATTCCCTTTTCCTTTGCCAGCTCGTGGCTCATTTCCACATAAAGCTGCGGTTCCGCTTCAAGCAGATTGGGAACATTACGGGTTTCGCCGCCGCCGCACCAGTGTTCGGTAATACTGTATGTGGTCAGGACGATAGGGTATTTGGGGTCAGCCGCTTTTGCCAGCTTATCCAGTTCACCGGAGAAGGACTTATAGACCGGACTTCTTAATTGTTTGGAGAACGGATTGAATTTAACAGGGGTTTCCACAGGTTCGTAATGTTCGGGGAACGGACCGTCCATTCTGCCCGGACCGTATTCCTGCCCAAAGCCGTGAACATGCATAATAAACGGATATTTTCCTTTGCCTGTAGCCAGTGGCGGCCAACCGCCGTCAGGCACATCGCCTATCCATTTTTTGCCGTCCCATTCGATAACCGTCCGACTGGGGTCAAACGGTTTGCCGTTGAGGTCAACAGAGGCACGGTTGTAAAGAATACGACGGTTGACAGGCCAACACCAGCTCCAATTTGGATACAGACCAATCTTTTTTTGCAATTTGGTCTGAGACGGGTCGCGTCGTTTGGACTTGTTACCGTCTTCTTCGGTAAAACTGCCCGTATAAAGCCAGTTCATACTTGTTGTGGAACCGTCATCTTTAAGAGCGGTAAAAGACGGAACTTGCTGACCTTTTTTGTACAGTTTGTTGCCGATTTTTGTATCTCTGGTAAACTGCCCGTTGATTTTTTTGGTCATTTCTTCGACATCGTATTTTTCGGGCCAATCCAGATTGACAACGGCTTCGGGGAGGATTCCGCCCTCTTTTTTGTACATCTCTTTGAGATTATTGATAATGCCGACAAACATATCGCCAAATGCACGAGCCTGACCGCCCGGTTCAATGGCTTTGTCGTGCCAGTGCAACCAGCGACCGGAATTGCTTACCGTGCCTTCTTTTTCAATGCGGTGTGCGGAAGGCAGCAAAAAGCATTCGGTTTTGATTTTTTTGGG
>PDWJ01004176.1_pt1 | contig 12927 bp, 13 predicted proteins | sample 1430881 | NCBI WGS metagenome assembly PDWJ01 (sample SAMN01162460, study PRJNA174530) | Oral metagenome, whole genome shotgun sequencing project. | biome: Marine environment; feature: Marine mammal; material: Swab sample of the gingival sulcus; isolation source: swab sample of gingival sulcus... | reverse complement strand
CTGGATCATAAATCTGTTTGAGCAATCTCGGCGTAAACGCTTGACCGTCACGGGCAATTAATGCCGTCATATAAGCCAATTGTAACGGGGTGGTGGTTAAAAACCCTTGTCCGATGCTCATGTTAATCGTATCCCCAATATACCAAGGCGTATCATATTGCTGCTCTTTCCATTCTCTCGTCGGCATAATACCACTGCCTTCATCAGGCAAGTCAATACCGGTTCGCCGGCCTAAACAAAAATGCGTTCCAAACTCTGCAATCCGAGACACCCCTAGCTGATAGCCCAAAGAATAAAAATAAACATCACAAGATTGGGCTAAAGCATGGTTTCCATCCAAATTACCATGTCCGCTGCGCTTCCAACAATGAAACCGGCGTTTAGAGCTGGTTTCCGGAATACTGTAATGTCCTGAACAATAGACATGGGTTTGCTGATTAAACACCCCGTAATGAAATCCGGCCAGCGCCATAAACGGTTTAATCACCGACCCGGGCGGGTAGCGCCCTTTCAGTGCCCGATCATACAAGGGACCGCCAGGATCGTTAAGTAAACGCTGATATTGATGCTGGGAAATGCCATTGGTGAATAAGTTACTGTCATAACTTGGCAAAGACACCAGCGCAAGCACTGTGCCATCCTTAGGATTAATTACCACGCTTGAACCTCGGTAATCACCCATGACCTCACCAATATAACGTTGTAAATCAATATCTATGCTTAAATAAATATCCTGACCGCGTTCTGCGGCTTGCTCAGACAACAAACGTACCATATTCCCGTTGGCATCAGTTTCCACTTGCTGAAAGCCCGGTTTCCCCCGCAAACGATCTTCGTATTGACGCTCGATACCGCTGCGGCCAATATAATGCAGACCCCGATAGGCTGCCTCATCAATCGTTTCCAAATCTTTTTCATTAATACGGTTGGTATAACCTACAACATGTGCCATTAGAGCGCCATAAGGATAGTAGCGCTCGTAATAACGAACGATTTCAACCCCGGGCAATTCATATAAATGCACCGCTAAACGATAATAATCTTGTTCACTGATGGAGTTTTTTAATACCGCATTCTCATAACGCCTGGTGCTTTTATAGCGCTTCATAAAGGCCTGTTTTTCTTCTTCAGAAAAAGCAATAATACTGGCAAAATCGGCTAATATTTTTTCAATTTTCTGAACTTGGGACGGGTTAATAACAACCTGATAGCGTAGAATATTTTCTGTCAGTGCCCGGCCTTTTGCATCATAAATCGTTCCCCTCTCAGGAACCAGCGCTTTTACTCTTACCCGATTGGATTGGGCTCTCGTGCGATAGTAATCATACCGCTCTATTTGTAAGTAAAACATCCGTGCAAATAAAGCCAACAGTCCTGATAAACTACCAAGGCTCAGCAGTAGCACCCGACGAGTATAAGAAATGCGCAACAGTCCATTCTGGGCCTCCCCAGCACGTGCATTAATATGGTCACCCTGCCATTTTTTCATGAACGCCCTGTTGGTATTTTATAGCGCCAAGACTCACTCATTGTCTGCAAAAATGGCCAAATAGCCAGTTGCGAAATAATTGGCCAGTACCAACCTGAAGAAGCCGGTATATCGGTTAGGGCAAAAATCAATAACGCACGAACAACAATATACCCCAGAGAAATTAACACTAAAATAATAAACTGCTCTAAAACGGAGGCCCGCGACCAAAACATTGATAGCGGCATTACTGTCAACGCCACCAATGCATACATCAGTCCATGAAACCCTAAAAATATTTGTCCGGCAAAATCCATCAATAAACTCAGCGGCAAGGCAAAACGCCAGATTGCCGGTATAGGCGCCAATAAAAACCATTGCAGCAATATCAATAAGAAAATATCTGGAATAAGCCACCAATTGAAAAAATAATTCATACCCAACATCAGCACTAAAGCCAATGTGAGTAATAAACATACACGCCAGTTACTCATCTTCATCGTCAGCCTCTTCGAGTAATGACTGGACATCGGTTATTGAAGACTGAGGCATAGGGCCAACTTCAATCGGAGGTCCCAACGCCTCCGGCGGCGCAGTCCGAGTGTTGAGTAACAACACTTCTAACATCGATGATAAATGGGCAATCGGTTTTAGGGTCACACCCAAAAATGACGTATCTTTTGCACGATCAATGGCAACAACTTCTGCCACTGGATAACCACGTGGAAACACGCCGCCTAAACCAGAACTAATCAAACGATCCCCAATCTGTATATCGCTTTCATGACGCTGCCATGGTATTTCCAAACCACCACGCTCAGGACTGCCCAACACAATCACGCGCTGAAAAGTTCGCTCTATATATGCAGGAACTCTGCTACGTGCATCACTAATAAGCATTACCGTCGCACTATCATCATAAACTTCGGTAACCTGCCCCACCAGACCATAAGGATCAATCACTGGTTGATGTAAATACACATCATGGTGACTGCCTTTATTAATCATAACCGTTTCACTAAAACCATCAATCTCGGTATTTAATAATTCGGCAATTAGCACTGGATCAGTAACTGTCAATAACGAGTCCATCAACATCCGCAAGCGGCGATTTTCGGCTTGAAAATGCCCATATTGCTGTAGTTGAGCACGCAGGGCATTATTTTCGTCAGCTAATTTCTTGACATCTGCCAATAATTTACGCTCTTGACGCCAATTGAACATTGCATTTACCGTACTGCGCATGGGTAACGTTACTAACGAGTTGACTGGCTGATAAACATAAGAAAATAAGTTTTTCTTAACGTCATTAAGCCAAAGCGTATTTAATTGTAACCCCAAGATTACACCACAAAATAACAACATAAACAACGCCGGAATTAAGCGCTGTTTTAGTGTCTGGGGTGCTGGCTCAGCATGATAGTGCATAAATCAAATAACTTGCGTTATGACATCAAAAATGAAGCCACACCACGCTGATCTAACAATTCTAATACCTTACCTCCACCTCTTGCCACACAGGTCAATGGATCCTGAGCAATAATGACATTTAAACGTGTTTCTTCCATCAACAGGCGATCAATATCTCGCAATAAAGCGCCACCACCAGTGATAACAATGCCCCGATCGGCAACATCAGCCGCTAACTCCGGAGGGGTTAACTCCAAAGCCTGCTTAATTGCCCGAACAATTCCACCTAACGGTTCTTGAAGCGCTTCGAGCACTTCATTACTATTAATCACGAAACTACGTGGTGCACCTTCTTGCTGGTTAGTCCCACGTACTTCCAATTCACGAATCTCACTCGATGGATAGGCACAACCAATTTCTTTTTTAATCCGCTCAGCCGTCGGCAAGCCGATAACAATCCCAAAATTTCTGCGTACATAATCAATAATTGCACTATCAAATTTATCGCCACCTAAACGAACCGAACTGGAATAAACAATACCATTAAGGGAGATAACCGCAACTTCTGAGGTTCCACCACCAATATCAATGACCATTGAACCGTAAGCTTCATGAACAGGAATACCTGCCCCTATTGCCGCGGCCATCGGCTCTTGAATCAAAAAGACATCTCTGGCACCGGCACCGCGTGCGGCATCACTGATAGCGCGTTTTTCTACCTGAGTCGCACCGGATGGCACGCAAATGAGCACTCTTGGGCTGCCCAACCGCAAAAAACGGCCCCTTCCCAACACTTCTCGAATAAAATGCGTTAGCATCATTGAGGTAATTTTAAAATCAGCAATAACCCCATCTTGCATTGGCCGAATGGTCGAAAGATTGCCTGGCGTTCTACCTAACATTTGTTTGGCCTGTGTTCCATAAGCAACAATTTTTTTACGACCATCTTGCTGATCTTCAGCAATGGCAACAACAGATGGCTGGTCCAATACTAACCCATGTCCACGTAAATAAATCAATGTATTGGCGGTACCCAAATCAATTGAAAGATCGCTTGAAAACATACCACTAAAAGGATTAAATCCCATAATAATTCCCCTATCAGCCAATTGACGCACTTAAGAATTAGGTGCATTTATAAAGCGGATATGATACCTTTCTACAAGTTTTTTTGAAGTCTTTTTTTACCAATGAATAGTCTAAATCCAGAAATTGTCGTTAAAACAGCCGCATTGGCACGTTTAACACTAAATGAAAACGAGCAAACTCGTATGTGTCACGATCTTGGCAAAATTTTTGCCCTCTTTGAAGCCATTGATCGTCCAGACATCACTGCCTTAGCACCTCTAGGCCATCCTTTAGGACAGCATCAGCGTCTACGTGAAGATATTGCTGCTTTCACCGACATGAAAACCAGTATCGAACAAAACGCCCCTGCCGCTGAAGATGGTTTTATTACTGTACCTAAAGTGATCGAATAATGCATCAATATAGTGTTAGCGAACTCAGCCGCAAACTTGCTGAGAAAGAATTTTCCGCCGTAGAACTCACTGAGTATTATGCCTCACGCATTAAAGCACATCAACCCACTCTCAATGCATTTATCCACTACGATAAAGAACGTGCCCTTGCGGCGGCTAAAGCCAGTGACGCCCGTCGGGCAAAAGGTGAAGTTTCACCACTAGATGGCATTCCGATGGCTCACAAAGATTTATTTTGCACCAAAGGCATTCCCACCACCGCCGCCTCAAAAATGCTAGCGAATTTTATTCCATCGTATAACGCAACGGTCGTTGAAAACCTTGCTCAAGCCGGCGCAGTCATGATGGGCAAACTTTCCCTAGACGAATTTGCCATGGGTTCATCTAATGAGCGCAGCTATTTTGGCCCGGTCAAAAACCCCTGGCATCATGAACATGTCCCTGGAGGTTCTTCCGGCGGATCAGCCGCTGCCGTAGCCGCCCGCCTGATCCCATATGCCACAGGTACGGATACGGGCGGATCCATCCGTCAGCCGGCGGCCTATTGCGGTATTACCGGGATTAAACCAACTTACGGCACTATTTCGCGCTACGGTATTATCGCTTTTGCTTCCAGCTTGGATCAGGCCGGTCCGATGGCACAGACCGCTGAAGATCTTGCTTTGATTCTCAACCATATGGCAAGTTTTGACCCTAAGGACTCTACTTCAAGCCGTGATACTCATACCGTATTTGACCAAGAGCTCAATCATCCGCTCACCGGACTGAAAATCGGACTTCCTGTTTCTTATTTCAACGGCCTAAACCCTGAGGTGGCTACGGCTATTTGTGCGACAGCCAAACAATATGAAGCGCTCGGCGCCACTTTGGTCGAAATTACTTTAGACTATACCGATATCGGGGTGCCGACTTACTATATTATCGCCAGTGCCGAAGCATCCTCAAACCTGTCACGCTATGACGGGGTACGTTATGGCTACCGCGCCAAAGACGTCACTGATATCCAGGATTTATACAAACGTAGCCGTAGCGAAGGCTTTGGTGAAGAAGTCAAGCGCCGCATCATGGTCGGTACTCACGTTCTTTCTGCCGGTTATTATGACGCCTATTACGAGCAGGCTCGCCGCGCCCGCCGGGCTATTTTACAAAGCTTCCAGCAAGCTTTTCGTGAAGTCGATGTTATTTTAGGGCCGACTACACCTACCCCGGCATTCGAGCTTGGTGAAAAACTTGATGATCCTGTCGCTATGTTTTTAGGTGATTTATATACCGTATCAGTTAACTTGGCGGGACTTCCCGGTATCAGCCACCCGGCTGGCTTTATCCATGGTTTACCTATTGGCGCCCAATTAATCGGTCCGCACTTTAGCGAACCGCGTCTGCTGAATATAGTGCACCAATACCAGCAGAACACCAGTTTCCATCGCCAAATTCCAAAGTTATACCAGTAAGTTACTTCTGACCATATTTGATGAAACCAGTCTTGTTAATGCCTCGTTTATTTCGAGGTATTTTACTCGTATCAACAGATTATACTTACCTTTTTAAAGGCAACTAAAAAAATACTTATCCCAACCAAGCCTGTTGGTTATGTTGGTCAATGTTAGGCGGTATTTGTCTTTTCATTGTGTTGAAATATTTTATACTAACCATAACCAAAGGTTTATGACATTTTGAAAATCCGACACTAATAAATATAACTTATTAATATTATTGTTTTTATTGTAAATTAATCTAGGAGAAATTATGTGTTTTCAAGGCGAACAGCATCCGGGGGTCACCTTAGAACGACCACCAAAAACCCAAGGCTTTACGTTTAATCATACAATGCTCCGCATCCGGGATCCGGAAGTATCTTTAGCTTTTTATACGGGCATTTTAGGGATGACAGTCGTCCGTAAAGATGATTATCCGAATGGCCAATTCAGCCTGTATTTTCTTGCTCGGCTAAATGAGGATGAACACCCGCCACAGGATAAAGATGAGCGCAAGCGTTGGGTGGCTCAACAGCGTGGTATTTTAGAACTAACTCACAACTGGGGCACTGAAAAACAAGCGGATTTTTTATACCATGACGGCAACCAATCTCCTCAGGGATTCGGCCATATTTGTTTTAGTGTGCCTGATTTTGCCGCCGCTATCGATTTCTTTGACACTCATAATGTTGTCTATCAAAAGCGGCCTGAAGACGGCTCGATGCGCGATATTGCCTTTATTAAAGATCCGGATGGCTATTGGATTGAAATCATTCAAGGCTAAAGGCGTTTAAGCGAATGACTTTTATCCTTAGATAACGCTTTGATACAACCATCCGACGCGGTAAATAATCTGTCTGCCATCAGCTATCGTCATATTATTAAAACCGCCTTGCCGCTGATTGCCGCCAACGCCTTATTACCGCTGCAAGGCCTTATTGATACGGCTATTATGGGGCATCTTGATAACGTGAGTTATTTAAGTGCGCTAGGGCTGGCGACAAGTATTTTTGCTGTGTTATATGCCAGCCTTAATTTCTTACAGTACGCCACTTCCGGTTTAAGCGCCCAGGCTTTAGGCGCTCAAGATTATCCACGTATTATGCGCATCTTATGGCGGGCCTTATTCGTTGCCTCTGCCATTGCTGCTATTTTGTTTGTTGGGCGCCGCCCTATTGCCGCGGGCGCCCAATGGTATTTTCAAAGCAGTGCGCAAACCAAAACGTATATGGCTCAATATATTCATATCCGTTTGTTCGGTGCTTTGGCGGAGTTGGGTATTTTTTGCTGTATCGGTTGGTTTGCCGGCCAAAGTTTAGGCAAATATTTACTTATCCAGCAAGCGGCTCTGACCATCAGCAATATTATTTTTAGCCTGATTTTCGTCTATGGTTTCAATATGACTATTGATGGTGTTGCTTGGGGAACGGTCATTGGCAACTATATAGCCATCATCAGCGGCTTGCTGCTTGCTTACCAACATAGCCGGCGGTTAGATGTTTCATTTTTACCGCCTGGCTGGGCGACGATTATTAACCCAAACGAACTGCTCAGATTATTGTACCTTAATAGCAATTTATTTGTCCGAACCATCTTACTGGTCGGCTGTTTTAGCTGGTTTCAGCGCTTAGCCAGCGGTTTGGGAGAAAACTATATTGCCGCTAATGTTCTTTTATTATGGCTACTAACCTTAGCCGCTTATCTTTTAGATAGCATTGCCTTAACGGCAGAGGGGTTTACCGGACAAGCGCTCGGAGCAAACAGCTCGTCGCAACTGACAACGGTTATCAAAAAAACAGCAATAACCGGTAGCGCCATTGCCATTGCCATCACCTTAATTTATCTATTATTTGTCCCCGCCTATATTGAAATGATGACGAATAATCCCAGTGTACAAAATATTGCTATTAAATACCGCTGGTGGGCTGTATTTCTTCCTCTCAGTGGAATCGGCGGCTACTTGCTGGATGGCTATTATTTCGGGGCAACGGCAGCAAAGCCGCTACGCAATGCTATGTTAATCATTACTGTGGTGACTATTCCAAGCTCATATGCAATGACCACTATTTGGGGTAATGATGGCATTTGGATAGCTGTACATTTATTTCTCTGGCTAAGGGTGATTATTTTAGCGTTCAATTTAAATAAAACGCTATTTAATACCTAGCCGCTAAACATCAACTAATGTTATGTGATTTACATGAACACCATCAAAATAGTGCTGACAATACCATCTTTTCTCCACAATATGATTTAGCAAATAAAACCATTACCACTTTATGATCAATTGCAAATCATAGAAAAATATTAATAACCAGATAATAAATACTTAGGGGTGATAAATGTCAGAGCTGTTTGACTTTAAATCAGACTCAAGTGAATCTGGAGCAATACGGTCTTGCTCATTGACTTCATTTTTACACATATCGACACAGCCGCAAGCTTTTTCAACACCAACCGCGCCCAGTCCACCGCAGCTGCCCTTAATTGGCGCCCGGCCAAACATAACACCCACGGCCATGATTAAAACAGCAACCATCATAACCACAAAGACAATGATAAAAACGCTAAACATTACTGCTCTCCAAATTGAGCAATAAAGGCTTGACTACGCACAATTTTAAATCTTTTATCCCCATCACTAAAAATCATCATCGCCGCTAACTGATGCGCATCGGCAAATGCCGGTGCCTCTTCTCCCAAGACCATCAAAGCAGTTGCATAAGCATCTGCCATCATACACTGTTCGCCAACCACGGTGGTAGCTAACAAAGTATGGTGAACAGGATAACCGGTGCGCGGATCAATCGTATGTACCGCTCGCTCGCCATCATAATCGATAAAATTCCGATAATTGCCTGAGCTGGCTATGGCCGTATGCCTACCTTTTAAAGCAATGGCAGCCTGGACATGACGCCCATTTTCCGGTTTTTCAATACCAACCTGCCACGGCCGATCGTACTTTTGCCCAGCAGCGACTATTTCACCGCCAACTTCCACCAAATAATCATGGTAACCCAAGCGCTCTATCTCCCTGGCCACTTTATCAACCGCGAATCCTTTGGCAATAGAAGATAAATCGATCTGCAGTTCATCAACATCTTTTAACAAATTTTGCCCCTCTAAGTGTAGTTTTTGATAGCCAACGACTTTTCTCATAGCTGCTATCTGGCCAGCATTGGGCGCATTGCTAATTTTATCTGCTCCAAATCCCCATAAATTAACTAACGGGCCGATGCTAATATCATAGCGGCCGGCTGTCTGCTCACTGATTTTTAATCCGGTTGAAATAACGCTGAACATATCTGCTGTTAAGGGAAATGGAGTATTCGCCGCCGAGCGATTAAAAAGACTCAGTTGTGAATTTTCAATATAAGTAGACATCTCTTGGTTAACCGCACTAAGTGTTTCTTTTATTTTTTGCTCAACCATAACAGCTTGTTGTTTATCTAATGGTGCAGCAAGCGTGACGTGCCAATAAGTGCCCATTGTCTGGCCACTAAATTTGGTTAATTCATCCACTTTGCTGCAAGCTAAAAAACACAATACCACTATTAAATAAAGTGGCATTATTAAGTTTTTAATGGTAATAGGTTTAGCCACCAAAGTCGTCTAAAAGAATATTTTCATCTTCGACACCAAGATTATGCAACATGTCGATAACAGACTTATTCATAATAGGTGGACCACACATATAGTATTCGCAGTCTTCCGGTGCCGGATGATTTTTTAAGTGGTTTTCATAAACCACATTATGAATAAACCCGGTATAACCATCCCAGTTATCTTCCGGTAGCGCATCTGATAAAGCCACATGCCACTGGAAGTTAGGAAACTCTGCCGCCAACTGATCAAAGTCTTCAACATAAAACATTTCACGTTTAGAACGGGCGCCATACCAGAAAGTAATTTTACGCTTACTATGCAAGCGCTTAAGCTGATCAAAGATATGTGAGCGCATCGGTGCCATTCCGGCTCCACCGCCAATAAACACCATCTCTGCATCAGTATCTTTGGCAAAGAAATGCCCAAACGGACCGGAGATCGTTACTTTATCGCCCGGCTTTAAGTTAAAAATATAACTCGACATTAACCCTGCCGGTACATTCGGATTGTTTGGCGGTGGTGAAGCTATCCGCACATTGAGCATAATAATGCCCTCTTCGTCAGGATAGTTTGCCATCGAATAAGCTCGGATCACCTCTTCTTTATTCACCGCTTTGATGTCAAATAACCCGAATTTCTCCCAATCTCCACAGTACTCTTCAGCGATATCAAAATCTTTATAATCTATATCATAAGGACCGCATTCAATTTGAATATAGCCACCGGCACGAAATGGAACAGACTCGCCATCTGGAATCTTAAGGACTAACTCTTTAATAAAAGTGGCGACATTATCATTAGAGACAACCTCACACTCCCATTTCTTTACCCCAAAGACCGCATCATCGACTTTAACTTTCATGTCGCCACGTACAGCAACCTGACAAGACAGACGCTTACCTTCACGCGCCTCCCGTTTTGAAATATGGCTCAATTCGGTCGGCAAAATCTCTCCACCGCCCTCTTTAACATAAACAGTGCACTGGCCACAAGTGCCACCACCTCCACATGCTGAAGAGACGAACAACTCTCCTTCGGCTAAGGCACCAAGTAACTTGCCACCGGCAGGAACACTAATTTCTTTTTCATTATTAACCACAATTGAGACATTACCCTGCGGAACCAGCCACTTTCTTGCCAGAAGAATAACTGCTGCTAGTAATAGCACCAGTAGCGTAAATACGGCCACACCATAAATAATTTCCATAATTTTCCGCCCTTACAATTGGATACCAGAAAATGACATAAAACCAATTGCCATTAACCCAGCAGAAATGAATGTAATACCTAGGCCTTCAAGTCCTTTCGGCACATCGGCATAACGCATTTTTTCCCGGATACCCGCCAACAAAATAATCGCCAACGCCCAACCGGCGCCACTACCGATACCATAAACGACCGACTCAGAAAACGTATAATTGCGCTCAACCATAAATAACGAACCGCCTAAAATAGCACAGTTTACGGTAATCAATGGCAAAAACACCCCTAAAGCAGCATATAAAGCGGGAACATATTTATCTAAAAACATCTCCAAAATCTGAACCAGTGCAGCAATAACCCCAATGTAGGCAATCAAACCTAAAAAGCTAATATCAACCTCAACACCCATTGCCTGCCAGAGTGCCGCATCCGGCTTGAGTAAAAACTGATAAAGCAAGTTATTTACTGGTACAGTAATTGCTTGCACAATGATAACAGCTAACCCCAACCCAATAGCAGTACTGATTTTTTTAGATACGGCCAAAAACGTACACATTCCCAGAAAAAAAGAAAGCGCCATATTTTCAATAAAAATGGACCGAATCAATAAGCTAAGATAATGTTCCATATTTCCCCCTATGAATGCGCAGGATGGCCGCCAACCAGCGGCTTGGTCGCTTGTGCTTGCGTATAATCCGGTGCTTCATTTTGTTTGGGCTTCCAGGTGCGTAATGCCCAAATCAATAATCCGATAATAAAGAAAGCGCTTGGCGGTAAAACCATCAGGCCATTAGGAACATACCAACCACCATCTTGTATGGTCGGCAATACCGGTAAATCAAACCAAGTTCCTTTACCGAAAATTTCACGGATGGTTCCGACTATTAATAACAAAACGCTATAACCAAGCCCGTTGCCAATACCATCTAAAAAACTAGGCAGTGGCGGATTTGTCATGGCATAGGCTTCAAGCCGTCCCATAACAATGCAATTAGTAATAATCAGCCCCACAAATACCGACAACTGTTTTGACAACTCAAACGCAAATGCTTTTAAGAGTTGGTCGACTAAAATAACCAGCGAAGCCACTACCGTCATTTGAATAATAATACGAATATTATTAGGAATATGTTGCCGAATTAAGCTAATAAACATATTGGAGAAAGCCGTGACCGTCGTCAATGCCAATGACATTAAAAAGGCGGTTTTCATATTCCCGGTTACTGCCAATGCCGAGCAAATACCCAATACTTGCAATCCGATTGGATTATTATCAAAAATCGGCCTAAATAAAATTTTCTTATAATCTGTTAGCTCACTCATCAAATCACCTCGTGCTCAAATTATATGCTGTCGGCATTTTTTACTGTCTCGGCGCTTATCTCACCAGATTGTAGGTTTTTAATAAATGAACCATAACCTTGTTCGCCTAACCAGAAATTCATCAAATTTTCCACCCCACGGCTAGTCAGTGTCGCACCGGCAATCGCGTCGACCTCATTATGTGAGTTTGCATTTGCCTTTTTACTGACCGCTATAATAGGCTTGCCATTTTGATCATAAGGTTCAAGACCTTCCCACTTCACTTGCCAATCAGGATTGGTAATCTCTGCACCTAAACCTGGCGTTTCACTATGGGCATAAAAGGTAATACCGCTAATTTTTACATTATCTTCAAGTTTTAATGCGGTAAAGCCATACAATGTCGACCACAGTCCGTAACCTTGAATCGGGATAATCACCCGTTCAATCTTGTTATCAATAATCAACAAATAGGCCGAACCATCATCGGCACGCCGCTTGATACTTGCCGGGTCATCAACCAACGCCTTGCTTTGTTTGGGGTCGTTGGCCGCAGCGTACATATCATAAACGGCCGGATCTTTGGCACTATCTATTTCACCATTACCAAATGAGACAATAATTGGTGTGATTTTTTTAAAGCGCTCATCAATTTCTTTGGGCGATAATTTTTCATCATTATCCGCCAATTTAGCGGCACGTAAGATATTAATCCGTTTTTCATTGAGCGCATTCTCTTCTTGCTTAGAGCGCAAGGCCACCGCAGTCAATGACACAACTAATGAACAAATTAAGCAAACAATGGCAGCAAATTTAAAAATTTGCAGTTTAGAACTATTAGTTGACATGTGTTCTCACCTTACGACGCTTAATGTTCGCATTCATGACAAAATAATCGATAATAGGCGCAAATAAATTAGCAAATAAAATCGCTAACATAATGCCTTCTGGAAATGCCGGATTAACCACTCTAATTAAGACT
>PDWJ01004175.1_pt1 | contig 12927 bp, 6 predicted proteins | sample 1430881 | NCBI WGS metagenome assembly PDWJ01 (sample SAMN01162460, study PRJNA174530) | Oral metagenome, whole genome shotgun sequencing project. | biome: Marine environment; feature: Marine mammal; material: Swab sample of the gingival sulcus; isolation source: swab sample of gingival sulcus... | reverse complement strand
AAAAGCATTTTTTTTATTCATAACCTTTCATTTGTCTCAAAGGTAGTATTGATAAGGTCTCTCGCCTTTTTTGCCATTAAAAATGTCCATTAAGCCTAATTTACCAAGGTTTCCAAGATGTATTAGGATTACTTTATGCATGCCTAATTCATCATAACTTGTGAGGCTCTATTTTTTTTAACTTAAAAACTTTTGCCTTATTATCATAAAAGCCAATACTGTTATAAACAGATAATTCAAAGTTGTAAGAATATTAATTTTTCTTTTAAGCTTTCGAAGTTCATCTGAGTCGTCTTCCGAGTACATGTAATAGATTAATTGATAATTCCGTGAAAACAGTTTTTCCTTTCCTTCTTTTTTATTAATAAACCATAAACGATAAAAGTATACCAACAGTAAGAAAATAAAGGATATATGTATTAATAAATCATTCATAATAAATTAACTAACTCTAAGATGATCACTTAATTAAGTAGTCTACCAAGACGCTCTTCGGTCTTCCGACCTTATCATTCATCAAAAAGCAGCTTTTGTTGTGATGAAAGCTTACTCATCCCCAAATGTTTATAGGCTAAATCTGTAACCATTCTTCCTCGTGGGGTTCTTTTCAGGAAACCTTCTTGAATTAAAAAAGGCTCATACACTTCTTCTACTGTACCGGTATCTTCCCCAACAGCTGTAGCAATGGTACTTAAACCCACCGGTCCGCCATTAAATTTTTGGATAATCACTTGCAGGATTTTATTGTCCATCTCATCCAATCCGTTTTTATCCACATTCAATGCCAACAATCCGGATTGTGCGATTGACATGTTGATGATGCCATCTCCTTTGATTTGGGCAAAATCCCTAATTCGGCGTAACAATAAATTGGCAATACGAGGTGTTCCTCTACTTCTTCGGGCAATTTCTTCTGCCGCATTATCATGAATAGGCACATTTAATATATTGGCCGAACGCTTGATAATGCCTTTCATGGTACTCACATTATAGTATGATAATCTTGAATTAATACCAAATCGTGATCGCAAAGGTGCTGTAAGCAAGCCCGAACGGGTAGTTGCACCAATTAATGTAAAAGGATTTAAGGAGATTTCAACACTTCTGGCATTGGCACCGGATTCTATCATGATATCAATCTTATAATCCTCCATAGCGGCATACAAATACTCCTCAACAACAGGACTTAAACGATGAATCTCGTCAATAAAAAGCACATCATTAGGCTCAAGATTGGTTAATAAACCCGCCAAATCACCCGGTTTATCCAAAACGGGTCCTGAAGTGAGTTTAAGGCTTACCCCCAATTCATTGGCAATAATATAAGAAAGCGTTGTTTTGCCCAATCCGGGAGGCCCGTGAAGCAATACATGATCCAAAGCTTCGCCCCTCATCTTAGTAGCTGCCACAAAGACTTCCAAATTCTCCACAACTTTGGGTTGTCCTGCAAAATCTTGAAATAATTTAGGACGTAAAGATTTCTCAAACTCCTTTTCTGCAGAAGTTAATCTTGACTCTTCAGCATCTAAATATTCATTCATGATTTTTCGTTTTTAAGTTCGTTTATTGTAATGAGAATGACATACTTATACCACCTTCAGTTTGCGAAGTTGGTATTTGCGAATCAATATGCGGATTATTGATATTTTTATTAAAATACAACCTTACATTAATTCTTTGGCTGATATTATAATCTGCCGAAAAATTCATGGTAATGGCTCTTCTACCACTGGATATCTGTGCAAAATCCTCATCAATTCTACGCAATATAGTTTTATTATTTCTAAAAGTTAAATCCGCTTTTAGGTTCAAACTTCCACTTGTTCTACTTGATTTTACATTTCTTCCGGTTATAGTTTTAATCACCAAATCAAAATTTTGGAAACGATAACCCAATCCAATAACAAACTCTTTATTTTTAACTTCCGTTAATTGGTTATTTACAAAGCTCAAAGACAAGTTTCTTGAACGCTTAATTTGTATTCTCGTTGTTAAACTATTATTTAATGTAATATCCAAACCAATCAAAGGACTAAACTGTTCACTAATGGAAACCACTCCAATTTCTCGCTCTGCATAAAAATCATTAGCTTGGTTTCTGGCAAAAGCATGACCATCCACCTCTTGATATTTTATATTACTAATAAACGAACCTATATTGTATGAAGAACGATAAGCATGTGTGATATTAGCCGTTTTCACAAATTCTCTCAACCAATCTATTCGTTGTAAACCATTATACGTAATACGCCAGTTAGGCATTGGTATAGCAGGAAAAGCTGTTAACGCAATATTTTTGGCAGATACACCTGTATATGCAGATAAGAAGGCAGAAGTCAATACTTGTTGAGATGACGGACTATAACCCGAAGGATAATCCGTTCCCTCAATATTACCTTGCGACCATGGATTTTGAGCCCCAAGTCGTTTTGCCACTATAAGTCTATTCCTTTTCAATTGATTAAATGCTGCTGACACATTTTGTTCATTAAACTTCTCAAATGCTGTTCTCCAAGTAATGATAGACGTTGAAAAGTTTCCGCTTTCTACCGGATTAAAAGATGAAAACTGATTATTTCCCGTTGATTTAAAATATTCAGAATGGTTAATAGACTCCATCCTATTACCATTAATTTCTATTCTTAAATTTCTAAATGGTTCAACACTAATTCTATAGTTAAAATCAATATTCTTCTTTGTCATGTAAGGATTATTCATCAAGGTATCAGTAGTTAGCCAACCTTTTCGAGCTGCTCTATACCGAATATCTTTCTGAGAACCAAATACAAATCCTAATCCCGGTGCCATATCTTCCAATCGGTTACCGATTAACTTAGGTTTTGGCATAAATCCCGGCAATTTCATTCCATTTGTTTCATTATACACCAAAGAAACACGTTTTACACTGGTTAACAACCTCAACGTATTATCAAATACAAACTTGAATACCTTTAAAGCTGTTTGATTTTTGGTAGAATCACTTACTTGCTCCGAATCTTTTCCTTTTTTCTTATCTTTATCCCCGTCATCAGGGCCTTTTCTTGGTGCCACCGTTCCTCTTCTTCCTCTCTTCTTTCCTCCTTTATTCAATCGTTTTATATATCCAATTTTATTATATAATGTAGTTAATTGAAGATTTGAGTTCAACTGTATGCTATTAGAATTTTCGATGGTATTTCCCATTCTTTCTTGAATAGATCTGGAAGAAGCCAACCACGAATATCTTGCCGTATATGCCGCTTGTAAATTAACCCAATCTAAAATTGGAATATATTTAATTGGCACATCATAGGTAACTACAAAATCTTGTTCGTATCTTTCCGGTGTTCCAAAATTAAATAACTCCGTTTTGATACTATCTTTCATTGCTTCATAATTATCCGAATTCTTATCAATTATCCCCGGAGGCTCATGAATATAAGCATTTACATTAGCTCTATAATTAAATTTCAATGAACGAGTTAAATCATACTGTAAGTTATAATTTCTATTCCAATCCCAATCTTTCAGATAAGTTGGAATTAGCTTTACATCTCCCACACTCTTACTTCTAAGCAAACGTTCTTTATATACCCTATTCATATCTGTACGGAATGAAAGATTTCTCGGCATATAATTAAAATTAAATTCCCTAATTAACTTCAACCATTTTCCTCTAAGGAAACTGATGCTCTTAAATGGGGTAACTGATTTTGGACTAAGTGAGAAATTATATCCCAAACCTCCTTGATATTGTTTTGTTATATCATATTCAATATCAATATTTCGTCTATAAATTTCTGAATAAGCATAAGAAAGATTAAAGTTCTCAATATCCCAAATATGCGGTCTGTTGCTTCTATTATCCGTACCTGGAGTCGAAGAGGCTGATGAAGACATCACCCTATCTTTCCTAACATTCATAAAATTGATATTTTTCCTCACGGTCAAATCATCAGAACGTCTTTTGATGGAATCTCTTTCAGCTCCGGAAAACTCACCCAACATATCATTTAATTTCACATCCGGATTCATCGGGTCATACTCTGGACGCACATTAGTACGAGAATAATCAAAGTGCATTGGTATTTTTATTCCGGATTCCTTACCAAAGAATTTACCCAATTCTAAGTTTGCGGCAACATCCATTTGTGTAATATGCGCTTTCTGTCTTTCATTCACTGTTTGTTCCAAACTACCAAAACCCGGTGTACTATGACTTCCCGAAAGGGTTACCATACCAAAATCTGCTAAATTAGCACGCATACGTGCCATGGCTGCCCAACCTGATTTTTCATTAAATCCGGTTAATCGCAACTCATTTACCCAAATTTCCGCACATTTTTCCAAACCATCATCAGGATCATCAAAACTTTTTTTCTTAGGATTTCTTACCCCAATCATAATGGTTTTTACATCACTTAAATTCGGCACACCTTTAAGTGTTATTCTATTTTTTCCGCTATTAACAGTAAAAGGCATATTGATAAGAATATTATCATTTCCTTGATTTTGGAGCTCTTGACGTTTCAATTTAACATCCGTTAATTTCTTTAACGACAATTCTATCTCATTGGCTTCCGGCCAAATATCTCTTGGATTTGACGAACCCCAAGGCGTAAATTCTAACGGAACTTCATATTCGTAATAATTATCATTAAAATCTGATCCCAATCGAATGAATAAAGTTAAGTCGCCTGTATTGTAATTATCCGTAAGGTTAGACTTTTCAGCATGTATAAACATTTTCAATGTTTCGTACTGCCTAAAATCAAATTCAGTGGTTTTATAAGCTGCACGTGCAAAACCGTCTGCCAAATCGCAAACCTCCATAACCATTGCTTGCTCATTCTGTTGTGTTACAGTAGTTGCCCCCACATATCTTTCACGCTGAATACCAGGAGGTAACACGTATGGGATAGGCACTCTTTTTCCATTTTCCTCAATACTCACTGCTGATATATCCAACGTAGAATTATCCTCGGTAACAATATATTCGCCATCTTCCACCAATGCATTATTGTATCTTCTCCACTCTCCACGAACAAGCTCTAAGGTAGCAAATCTTAAAACAATTGGCTCCTCAAAATCTTTCATAAACATTCGCATAAAGCGTATTGATCTAAAATCCTGGATATTTCCAATTACTTTATCCGGATTCCGTACCGGAATTTTAAATTGGTACCATTTTATACTTTCTTTTTGTCCGTTAGGTAAACTAATTGGTGGTGTTTCATAAATATCAGCAATATAATTCTTTCCTACCTCCATTTTATTAGGGTGAAGATCAATCATATATTGATAATATCTTTCTGATTCACTCAAGGTATTATCTTGATTTATATCTTCCACATTCGGATTACGGGTTGCAATAGTTGGAAAACTTTCAGGATTCATTTCATCTGTCGGAGAGTTACCTTCTTGTCCATTATACAACTTGTATCTTTCTAATAAGCTGGAGTATTTATCATCATTATCATAATCAGAACCTCTATAATGATGATAGTCGTCTGTTGAAGGGTCTTCTATTGCTTTTTGATAAGCTAACGAATTTGTTCCAAATAAATTAGCTATCGACTGAATATAAGCTGCAAAAAACTCATTTTCATCTACATTTCTCAATCCATCATAACCAACATCCTGATAAGGACGTGATGATAATTCTGAATTAAATTCATTAACAATTGGCTGAATTGAAGGTACCCTACCCCAAATGGTCGTATCAACATTTACTACTTCTTCCGAAATTGGCATTCCATTCTCAAAAGACTTTCTTCTATCTCTCAATATATCTTCTGAAATATCTCCCAAGTTGAAATATAATTTTCCTCCTTTTGTATTGATAGGCGTTTTAGGACCTTCATCTCCGTCAGGGTCAGCAAAAGGATCCATCATCCAAAATTCAAGATATTCAATATTGGTTTCCTCAAAGTTTGTACTCTCAATTTTACGCATAATTCCAGCCCAACGAGATTTAGGATCATTCAAATCTCCTTTTTCATTGATACCGGCACTATATCCCGGAACAGGTTCTGTATCATAATTATAAGGACCTTTCTCTTCGGGATAAAAAGCCACATCAAAGATTGGAATATTCATATATCGATTCCCCGGCGGCTCAACATTTGGAAAAACCTCATTCTCTAATACTTGTCTTGTGTAATGAGAAGACAATTCATTATTGTCAATATTTGGAGGTCTTAACCTTCCATTTCTATCATAAAATAATGGCGCTATAATATACCAACTTAATTTCGAACGGTTAAAACCATATTTCAATCCTGTTCCGGTAGCCGCTTCAGGGAACATATTCGCCTCTGTCTGTCCTTGTGGTGTAGAAGCAATACTCCAGTTCCCCACTTGTTTTAAGTCTATGGTTGATTTTGCACCCTCAAAATCGGCAATATAAGCGGTTCCATCATTTCCAACAACTTTAGCATGTCCGGGAATAAAATGGGCAAATTCCCCATTAAATTGAACCATAGATTCTTGCTTTGTTTCTATAAATGGTATTTTATTTACCAATTTGGTCAATAACCTTGAATTTGTACTGTAATCCAAATTCATTCCCCAAATGGTATTGGAAATAGGATCGCTACCATAATTTACTTTATCAGTTAATGGGCGTTCATGAAGATTAATAATGGTCGCTCCGATATTAAAATTATCTCTTAATCTATGATTAATATGTGCTCCTACCATTCTTTTTTCCTGAAGATTAAGTTGTGTATTACTCTCCAAAGAAATACGAATAGGTGTTCCCGAATTTAATACCCCTTCATTAATAATTCTAACGCGCCCTAATGTATAATCTACGGTATAATCTACATTTTCAGTCAATTGCTGCCCTCCAGCAGTTACTTTTACCGAACCCCTCGGTACATTTAATGCATTCAAACTAATTTCTGAACCGCCTGAAGATTTATACATTCCTTCAAGGATAAACTTATTTTTTGACGGATATTGCAATGCCCCTACTTTTGTCATCGTATATAACGAATCATAGGCATATTTATCTCCAAGTTCTTGTGATTGCAATTTTTCCCTCAAATAGCTTCCAAAAGGCTCGAGTACAGTAAAATATATTCTTCCGTTTGATGATTCTATGGTTCCCCCACGAGTTGCCGCATTGTCAATATAGTCAAAAACACCATCCGAAGGCGGATTGCCTTGTTGGTTTAAGTTATCCAAATTAAGCACTTTAATCAACGGTACTCCATTTACATCTTCAGGGCCCTCATTCAAATATCCGGTAGGCACTCCACTTTCTCCGCCTGCATAAAGAATATTCAACATAAAGTCTTCTCTGCTTAATTGATAAGCATTAATGGAATAAATATTCTTCATCATCAAGTCCCACATTGGAATATGAGTATCTACTGCTGTACTTTTTAACAACTTAACCACCAAGGTTTGAGGACTATTTATACCTTCATCTGAAAATTCTCCGACTTGATATACACGATCATCACCAATCACTTTATACTGATATGCCACTGCCAATACCTGATCTGAACGCAATGTTGTATTCAATGAAATAAAACCCAATCTACTATTATAAGTATATTGTGATGGATCTAATTTTGTTGCATTTTGAACCTTTTCATAATCTCTGGCTGACAATAGGTTAAGAGGGTTTGTCTCAAGATAATCTGAAACATTATTGATATCTCTCAAAAAGGCTGTATCAACTCTCATGAGAAGCGTGTTGGCTTCATTCGTCGGATAAACATTTCCGGATACTGCTTGAATATTCGGATTATTAAATCTTTCTGTCTCCCCTAAATCAGAAAATGCAATAATATTACGGTTATTTTCTCTGGCAGGACCTATAGTTGTTTTCCAAAGTTCTATCTTAACAATCTCAATACTTGATTTTATAAGAGGAAGTTCTGATAAAGCTTCATTATAATTCTCTCTGAATGTATGACTTAAGAAAAAGTGCTTATCTTCTTCATATTCATTGATTTTAATTTGAAATCTCGTAGTTTGGGCTCCTCCTTCTACAGAAATACTTTTGGATTCTCCCTCTTGTTTGGATAAAACAGCTGTAACCACAGTATTTCCAAACTTCAATTTAGTTTTTATTCCAAATAAACTTTGGCTTCCGTTAATCAACGAACCTGTTAAGGGAAGATTTACATTACCTGCTTCAATCAGTTTCAATATTTCATCTTCTTTCCCCTCATATTTTAATTTCAATTTTTGTTTCTCAAACTCAAAACTGGCTTCCGTGTTGTAATTAATATTAAACTGTATTTTATCGCCAATTTTAGCCATCACATTCATTGCAATCTGCTCATCAAACTTAAAATTTGTAGTTCGCTGACGACGTATATCCAAACTTGGGTCACTTCTTTTATTAGAAACTACTCCAAAATCAATTTTTGCTGTACCTTGTGGTCTAATATCTATGGTATTTGATCCAAAAATACGCTCAAAAGCCTGTCCTCCAATTTTAAGTTGTGCTCTTAAATCTTTTTCTTGATTTCTTATAGATTTAGACTGATTACGCTCAAGCCAATAATCTTGCAAGGCACTTTTCAATTGTCTTTTTTGATATTCCTTAAAAGATAATGAGGTAGGTCTTCTCACTTCCATGTCCCCCACTTTCTCTACAATAATGTATTCCTGTGTTTCCGGGTCATATTTTACTTCCGTAGAATAGTTTGATGGAGGATTCATAAATAATGGACTACTTACATTTTCTCTATAATGCAATCCATCACTATCCTTAAAATCAAAAGGAAGATTAATGGTATCTTTACTATTTACCGTATCACCATGAATAGGTGTAATAAAAAGCGGTCGGAAATTTTCCCACTTTGTTTTATCGGAATAACCCTTGAATACAAAAATAATAATCCCTAAAAACAGGAACAGTAATATAAATGTTTTTCTATTGCGTGCCAAGTTAGTCGTTTTTGTTTGTCAAAAAATATATAATGATAAAAACACAAATTACATTAAATAATCTTCAGCGCCTCCTTAATGAGGTCCTCAACTTTTAATGAATCTGACTGATGTTGCTTGATTACCTTCCCTATTGCCTTATTTGCCATCTGTTTATTAAAACCAAGCATTACTAATGCTGATAACGCTTCTTCTGTATTAAAATTGTGTGAAACAGGTAATTTATCTATACTTTCAACTTCTCTACCTACTTTGTCCTTCAGCTCTATTATCAGTCTTTGAGCAGCTTTCTCGCCAATCCCTTTTATGGATTTCAACCTTGCAATATCTTCATTCACAATAGATTGATATATTTCTTCCGGCTTCATTGCTGATAACATCACCAAAGAAATATTATAACCTATTCGGCTTACGGAAATTAAATGCCTGAAAAGTGTCCGCTCTTTTTCATCAAAAAAACCATAAATATCAATTCCTGTAGGATTGGTATTCTCAATCTTAAAAGCTACATGTGTATATAGCCTTACTTTTTTCTTATTTTCTAATTTTGAAAATGTATTGAGTGATATGTTCACACCATAACCAACACCTTGCACATCAATGACTGCAAATGCAGGCTTAAGCTCCGTGATACTACCTTCTAAATAGTTGTACATATAATAATTAACTGTGTTAAAATAATATTGCGTATAATTTTGGAACAAAAATAATATTTAATTTCAAAATAAAACATAAACTTCTCACTTCCGCTTTCCTACTTTTTCTATTCGATAAAAATATACAGAATAAAAAATTGATTGAAATTAAAATATAACTATTAAATAATAAGAAAGGGAACTTTCAAAAAATCCATAAATTTAAAATCATGAATTTTCAAAAAATCCCCTTAAAAGAAAGCGCTCTAAAACAAAAGTTTTACCTCTGTCTTATGATCTATTTCTATTATTATTTCGATTTCTATCACCATTTCCTCGATTATCTCTTTGAGATCTGTTGTTATTATGGCGACGATTTTCTCTATCATTGTTTTTTGGTTCCTCATATCCTTCCGGTTTAGGAATTAACACCTTTCTAGAAAGTCTTAATTTACCTGTACGGCTATCAATTTCAATGAGTTTTACTTTTACTTTATCACCTTCTTTTAATAATGTACTCACATCTTTAACATGAGTCCAATCAATCTCAGAAATATGTAAAAGACCATCTTTTCCGGGTAAAATTTCTACAAAAGCACCAAAAGTGGTTAAATTCTTAACTGTACCCATATATACTTCACCAACCTCAGGAACAGCAATAATACCTTTAATACGTTCCATTGCTCTTGATATAGAGTCTTTATCCGGAGAAACAACCTCAACTTTTCCCTCATCACCCACTTCTTCTATGGTAATGGTAGTTCCGGTTGTATTCTGAATATCTTGAATAATCTTTCCTCCAGGACCAATAATTGCACCGATAAATTCTTTATCCACGTAAATAGTTTCAATGCGAGGTGCATGAGGTTTATAATCTTCACGAGGTTCAGCAATAGTTTCTTCTATGATGTCAAGAATATGCAAGCGACCTTTTTTGGCTTGTTCCAATGCTTCTTTTAAAATCTGGAAAGACAAACCTTCCACTTTAATATCCATCTGACAAGCAGTAATACCATCTCTAGTTCCTGTTACTTTAAAATCCATATCACCCAAATGGTCTTCATCTCCCAAAATATCAGATAAAACGGCATATTTACCGTCTTTTCCGGTATCTGTAATCAATCCCATAGCAATACCTGAAACCGGCTTCTTAATTTTAACACCGGCATCCATCAATGCCAATGTTCCGGCACAAACGGTAGCCATTGAAGAAGAACCATTTGATTCCAAAATATCAGATACAACTCTAATGGTATAAGGATTCTCTTTTTCCGAAGGTAACATTGGCTTCAAAGCTCTCATGGCTAAGTTACCATGACCTATTTCTCTACGTCCGGTGCCACGCATAGGGCGAGCCTCTCCGGTAGAAAATGGTGGAAAGTTATAATGTAAGATAAAGTTATTACTACCTTCAATTACAGCACCATCAATGGTTTGGGTGTCTAATTTTGAGCCCAATGTAACAGTTGATAAAGACTGTGTTTCACCACGAGTGAATATGGCAGAACCGTGAGGAGAAGGTAAATAGTCAATCTCACACCAAATTGGTCTGATTTCGTCTAATTTTCTACCGTCCAAACGCACTCTTTCGTCCAAAATCATTCTTCTTACCGCTTTTTTCTCTACATCGTGGTAATATCTTTTAATTAAACCGGCTTTTTCTTCCGCTTCTTCTTCTGTCAAATGATTTTCAATAAATTCCTCCAACACTTTGCTGAATAATTCGCTACGCAAATGCTTGTCAGCATTCTGTTGCATGGCTACATCATATACTTTTTGATATGTTTCAGCTTCAATTTTTTCTCTTAATGCTTCGTCATTATTTTCGTGACAATATTCTCTTTTTACCTTTGATTTCTCAATTTCATTTGCCAACTCAAGCTGTACTTTACATTGGTCTTTTATGGCATCATGAGCTACTTTTATGGCTTCAATCATGGTATCTTCCGATACTTCTAACATTTCACCTTCCACCATCATGATGTTTTCTTCGCTGGCAGCCACAATTAAATCTAACGTAGCATTTTCTTGTTCCTTAAGATTTGGGTTAACCACAAATTCTCCATCAATTAATGCTACTCTTACTTCAGAAATCGGTCCGTGAAACGGAATATCTGATATGGTAAGTGCCGAAGAAGCGGCTAATGCAGCTAATGCATCGGGAGAATCATTTTCTCCTAAAGAAATAAGGTAAACCAAAACCTGTGTTTCAGCATGATAATCATCGGGAAATAGTGGGCGTAAAGCACGGTCAATTAATCGAGAGATTAAAATTTCGTATTCAGAGGGTCTGGCTTCTCGTTTGAAAAAACCACCGGGAAAACGACCTGCGGCTGCATAATTTTCTCTGTAATCTACGGTAAGAGGCATAAAATCTACGCCGTCTGCAGCATCTTTTTTTGATACAACGGTTGCCAGTAGCATGGTGTCGCCCATTTTCACTACTACGGAACCGTCAGCTTGCTTAGCTAATTTTTGTGTTTCAATTGATACAACATTCCCATTGGGTAATGTGAATGATTTATTGATTCCAATTTTTGACATATTCATATTTATTAATTGATAGAAAAAAAGGCAATTATTTATCAAAACAATTGCCTTAATATACTTTTTATTTGAAAAAGATTACTTCTTTACAGAAAACGCCAAATACTTCGTTACACTCATTTTAAAAACAGTTATTTACTTTAGTAAATTTCTTAATTCTTAAAATTTCGCAAGCCTCGTCTTTGGCGTTTTCTTATCAAAGAATTATAGGCATTACTTACGGATGCCTAATTCTTTAATAATCGCACGATATCTCTCAATATCTTTATTTTTTAGGTAATCTAATAAACTTCTTCTTTTTCCTACAAGCTTTACCAAAGAACGTTTTGTTACCAAATCTTTTTTATTTTTCTTTAGATGCTCAGTAAGGTGTAAAATTCTGTGTGTAAATAAAGCTATTTGTCCTTCAGAAGAACCGGTATCTATTTCAGATTTACCATGCTTTTTAAAAATATCCTTTTTAACGTCTGATGTTAAATACATACTCTTTTATCTTTTATTTTTATTTTTTGTGCAATATCAGGCTGCAAAAGTAGTAAAATATTTAATATCAGCTTCCATTTTAACAAAAAACTTTTAAATTGATGTTTTTAACACTTTATTGAATGGTGAACTGTGAATTATAAACAATAAATTATATTATTGATAATCAATATATTACAATTATTCTTGTTGAGTTTCAGAATATTGCTATTCAGTATGTTATATGGATTGAAAATTGCTTGAACAAAACTTTTGCTTTTTTATTGAATCAAATAATAAACCACTATGGATTGGAAATCCATAGTTTTACTGGAGAATGAAATTCTCCTTCAAAATTACTCTAATATCCAATTCCCTTTCTCTGAATTAG
>PDWJ01004174.1_pt1 | contig 12931 bp, 10 predicted proteins | sample 1430881 | NCBI WGS metagenome assembly PDWJ01 (sample SAMN01162460, study PRJNA174530) | Oral metagenome, whole genome shotgun sequencing project. | biome: Marine environment; feature: Marine mammal; material: Swab sample of the gingival sulcus; isolation source: swab sample of gingival sulcus... | reverse complement strand
GCTATCACCTTGAATACTGATGAAAAATGCTCAATCGATACTCAAAACTAATACCAATGCAGCCGCATTCTGTTTATGTATTTTTATAGCTGTCTTTATTTTTTCGGCTTTTATTTCAGGCTGCTCTTTAACAGGTAAACTTTTTGGTTCTTCAGAAGAGGAACAGGAAAAGATAGCTGTTCTGGTACAAACATTCATCAACGATGGAATGGAAGACTTCAACAGGGGCAAGTACCACACAGCCATAGAGCATTTTTCCAAGGTACTGGAAACATACAGATTTTCCACAGAAGCAGTACTGGCAGAGCTCAAAATCGCCGACTGTCATTATTACCTGGATAATTACAGCGAGGCATTCATGGCCTACGAAAGGTTTGAGGAAATGCACCCCACCAATGAGGCAATTCCTTACGTGATGTATCAAAAAGCAATGTGCTACTACAACAGGATTGACAGAATTGATCGAGATATCACCGGGGCAAAAAAAGCTATCAATTATTTCAACCAGCTTATCAAGGCATACCCGGAGTCTCCATATACCGCTGACGCCAAAGAAAAAATTTCTCTGGCCACAGAGTTTCTGGCAGAGCATGAATACGGCGTGGCAAGTTTTTATCTGCGCAGCAAAAAAAACAAGCAGGCTGCTGAAAGACTACGATATCTGCTGGCCGTTTACCCTGATACCAGGATCGCACCCAAAGCAGAGCAGCTACTTAATGAACTGGATGAGCAATCCGCTGATTAACAAATTACATACCACCCCACTGTATTTACCAGCCCCGGTGTGAACGAGAAAAAGCACATTTTTCAGGCAACACAACCCTTGCAAGATTCAGGCATTGCGTTATAATCGCGGTGCTGTCTTGGAGTTATCCGCTCCTCACAACGTTATGATACGAAAAACATATTAATAAACAGGAACACCTTCAACGAATTACGGGATTTGTCAGACGCTCCCCAACAACATACGCAGAGACCATAATGACTACATCGCTTAAACTTAAACTCGGCCTCTTGATTATCCTGATATTGGGATCAATCACCACGATTGTACCATCTTTTTATACCTCAGCACCTGACTGGTGGAAGACCTATCTGGCCCCTGAAGGTCTGCGTAAGGGACTTGATCTGCAGGGGGGTATGCACCTTGTACTAAAAGTCAACCTGGAAAAGGCAGCTGAAAACACCCTGGAATTTGCAGCAACAAATCTCAAGGACAGCCTTGCTGAGGAATCTATTATTGCCGTTCGTACCAAATCGAATGCCAAAGATACGATTATTTTTACCCTTCCCAATACCGGAGCTATCGAAAAGGTAAAAGCAATCATCGATGAAGATGGAGATATCGATGGTGAAGTTGAAACGAAAGAGGGCAGTTTTCCACGTATCCGCATCCGCCTTTCTGAGGAGAGAATAAAATTTCTCGATGAAAATGCAGTTAATCAATCACTTGAAATTCTCAGAAACAGGATTGACCAATTTGGTGTTGCAGAGCCTGTGATTATTCGCCAGGGATCAGATGAAATAGTGGTTCAGCTGCCCGGTGTTAAAGATCCAGACAGGGCCTTGAACCTGCTGCAGGGTACAGCGCAACTGGAATTCAAGCTGGTCGCCGAACCAAGCGGGCTTGATCTCAATGAACTTATCACCACGGCGATCAAGAGTGGTAAATACCAAAAAGACGGTCCCATCAGGGATCTGAACAAGGCGGTAGCAACCCTTCTTCCTCCCGAGACCACCATCTATTTTGAAAAGGAAATTGACAAGACGACACAGCAGGAAATCACCCGGCCAATTCTCCTTGAAAGCGCGCCATTGATGACAGGAGACATGATAAAAGACGCCCAGGTACGCATTGGCGGTACCTTCAATGAGCCTTATGTCGGCCTTGATATGACAGGAACCGGCTCTAAGGTTTTTGCCAAAATCACCGAAGAGAATGTCGGCAGACGCCTGGCCATTGTCCTTGATAACGTAGTGCGTTCCGCCCCTGTTATCCGTGATAAAATCCTTGGCGGTTCTGCCCAAATCACCGGAAATTTTGATCATCAGGAAGCAACAGACCTTGCCATCGTGCTGCGCGTCGGCGCCCTTCCTGCCCCCATCGACATCATCCAAAACCTCACCGTAGGGGCAAGCCTTGGACAGGATTCAATTGATCAGGGTCTGACATCGGGTATTTTCGGTGCCATTCTGGTGCTGGCCTTTATGATTATTTATTACCGGTCATCAGGGGTTATCGCCAACGCTGCCCTCGTTTTAAACATCCTCTTTGTCTTCACCGGACTCGCTATCCTCAACGCCACCCTGACCCTGCCAGGTATTGCTGGTATCGTATTATCCATTGGTATGGCCGTGGATGCCAATGTCCTGATCTTCGAGCGGATGCGCGAAGAAATGGCCATAGGCAAGAGTGTACGCTCAAGTATCGACGGTGGTTTCGGCAAGGCATTCTGGACCATCGTCGACTCCCAGGTGACAACACTTATCACCGCACTTGCCCTGTTTCTCTTTGGCACAGGTCCGATTAAAGGGTTTGCAGTCACCCTCTCGTTAGGTATTATCTTCAACCTCTTCACAGCACTGTTCTGCTCCCGTTTCTTTTTTGACACCTTTCTTGCCACCAGGAAGTTTAAAACGCTTACCTTTCTGCAGCTCATTAAAAAGCCCTCCATTGACTACATGAAAATCAAGAAAATCACATTTTCACTCTCAGGAGTACTGGTACTCATTGGTCTCATCTCCTTTATACAGATCACACGGGGTGCCGGTAACTTAGGCGTTGATTTTACCGGCGGCTCTCTGCTTCAGTACAAAGCTGAGAATCCATTTACCATCGGAGAGATCAGAAAAGCCTTTTCTGAAAGTGGTTTTGAAGGTGCCAATCTCCAGGAAATCGAAGGAGAGAACCGATTCATTGTCAAAATTAAACAGTCTGAGACAACGGTGGCAAACCTTGATGAAAAAGTGGACGCCATCCTTGATAGTACGCTCGCTGATAAAAATTTCATTCTTGAAAGCCAAACAGAGATCGGTTCTTCGGTCAGCGCCGTTCTTCGTAATAAGGCCATGCTGGCGATTTTGATCTCTCTTGTCGGGGTCATTGTTTACCTGGCTCTCAGGTTTGATCTTAGATTTGGTCTGGCAGCAGCCGTTGCCACCTTCCATGATGTACTGGTGGTGCTTGGTCTCTGCTGGGTGCTGGATGTAGAGATTACCCTTCTCATTATAACAGCGTTGCTCACCCTTGCTGGATACTCATTGAATGACTCGGTGGTTGTCTTTGACAGAATTCGGGAAAATATGAAAAAAGGTGCAGACGCCAGCATCGAAAAGGTTATCAATACCAGCGTGAACCAGGTAATCAGCAGAACAACTGTGACCTCGCTCACCTCCATGATGGTCTTGCTGGCACTGTTTCTCTTTGGCGGTTCGGTTATACATGACTTCTCTTTAGCCCTGCTGCTGGGTATCATAGTGGGGACATACTCTTCCATATTTATTGCAAGCCCATTGCTCACAGTGTGGAAGCAGAGGTAAGAAATCGTATCACTTGCAGCTGAAATTTCACCCCGCTTGCAGGCAGGGTGAGATCTTAAAGAAATGTTCCATACAATTGGTGCATTGCTCAGCTGCTTTTCCCAATCCATGAGAACCATGCTTAAACTCATTGTATTTGACTGTGACGGAGTCATGTTTGACTCTCGCCTCGCCAACAGAGAGTTCTACAACACCATGTTGAAGGAATTCGGTCATCCTCCCATGGATGAGAATGAGCTGGAATATGTCCATATACATAACGTACAGAATGCCATTGCACATGTTTTCAGAAATTACCCGGAAACCTCCTTCGCTGAGGTGGATGCCTTCAGAAAAGCCATCGGGTACAAACCGTTTCTACCTTTTATGAAAATGGAAACAGACCTGATAAATTTTCTTGACAGGGTACAATCACGGTATCATCTTGCTATTTCCACAAACCGTAGCGATACCATGGAGCCTCTGCTGCAAACCTTTGGTCTTCAGGGTTACTTTCAAAAAGTTATGACCTCTCTGAACGCAAGAAGACCAAAGCCTGCCCCAGATGCGCTTGTCGAAATACTTGAGTATTTTGGCTGTTGCGCCGATGAGGCTATTTTCATCGGGGATTCCATCTTGGACAGGCAGCACTCTGCCTCCTGCGGTGTACCACTCATAGGCTTTAAGAATAAAAACCTGCCGGCAGACTATCATGTAAACTCATTTATGGAGATACTCACCCTTCCGCCCTTTCAAGATCATAATCCTGCATGACAGCTGTTGTCTCTCATCCCTCATCACCTCTTTTCACACCTTCCATCAACAGCATCATAAAATCACCAATGGGCAGCTTCTCACGTTCTTCTTCGGAAACACCGGCAACAAAATTGTAAACGCCTTCTCTCTCCTGTAAAATTTTGAACACGGCATCCTGCCCTTCCCTGCCATCATAGCGACCCTCTACAATTGCACCATCACAAAAAACAACCCGGGCGTTGCCTTTGGGTAACCCCATTCTCAAGATACCTGTTTTCTGATGCATATGAAAAACCTGAAACAGCTCAGCCGGTGCCATTTCATCAAGATGACCTAACATACTGGACTCGAAATCACTGGTACGCACAGAATTTGCCTGTGAAAGACGCTTTGCTAACAGTTCTGCCATATATCTCTGTACATCGCTTGACGAGCTTATGAGTCTGCCAAAATCATCTCCCCGGATGGCGAGAATCCGTGTTTCTTTTAATCCTTTCACTGATGAGCCTGCAATCGAATCACCAAAATAACTCATCTCACCACAAATCTCGCCCTCACCCAGCCGGGTAAGCGGGACATCTCCATCTTCAACCTGCACCTCCCCTGAAAGCAGAAGATAGATATGCCTGTTCAATTCACCCTTGCGAATTAAAAATTCGCCTTTTTTAAGTATCTTCCCACGAAAACAGCTGATAAATTCTTTCAACTTCTCTACAGAGACCGCCTGCAAAAGCGGATATCGGGTAATTCTATTCAAAAGACGCTGCTCTTTTTCAGTCAACAGCGTCTTCTGAACATTGCTGGCACCATCTTTTTTATCATGAATCTGCCTGAACTTAATCAATCCTGTACAACCACTACATGTGTATTTCTTCACAAAATCAGGTTCATCGACGGCGCCAGCCAACTCAAACAAAAGCTGAGTCAACTCTCGTATCAGGATAAGGCAGCTCTCTTTGCCACCAGGAAAGTAAACAGATCTTTCCGTCAAAATAAAAATATCATCCAGCACATAAAGCGGACAGTTATTCTCCTCCAATATTTGAAAGGATGCTTTAAAAGATTTCATTCACTTTCTTATACATGTTTCAAAACGAAAATGAGTCATACACAGCAAATCTTAAAAAAATGTAGAGCAAAAAGCTCTAGCAAAGATATCTTTTTTTTCTATTTTTTCCCAAATTTCATAATAAAAAAACATTTTTCTATTTTTTACTGTTATTCTCTGTTATTCTTGCAAGAAGATACAAAATAGTTGAAAACTGATACTGGAAAAATCCGACACCGTCATAGCATCTCTTCACAAAGATATACTTTATTATGGCTACCGCAAACGAACAGCTCCAAAAAATCGCAATCGAATTAAAACAACAATTCTCAGACAATCCGTACATTACCATCTCTGCCTTTGACGACGATCCTCCCGAAAAATATGAAATTACATATCATCTCAAGGGTATTGGCCTGCAAAAAAACGGGAAAATTACCGAACTGAATGAACACTCTGTTTTTATCAAAATTCCCTTCGGATTTCCATATTTTCCTCCCAGCTGCACTCCACAGTCTGCCACCTTTCATCCAGCTTTTGACCAGGCAGCCATCTGTATTGGAGAATACTGGAATAAAGACCGCAAACTCTCAGAGCTTATCATCTATATTGGCCGGATGATCGTTGGTGAAATCTATCCCACCGAAAATACATTTAATGAAGCCGCTGCAAGGTGGTATCAGAAAAATGACAAAGCCCTTCCGTTCCAGAAGGTGACTTTTCCTGAGGTTCAATCTCTTGCTACAGACTCTGCAAAACAAATGAAGCCTCCCTCCTTCGCTCAGGAGGATCAAGAATTCACGGTGCAGGGCATTGATACAATTGAAGATTCAGATGTAGAAAGAGAACAAGACTATTTTGGTACCGCACTCAATCCATTTTCTCAAGAGACTGTCCAAAGTAACAGCGGTAATAGTTCAGTAAACAGGGTTCTTCTTCTCTTTCAACAACGTCGTTTTTATGAACTGGGACAGTTTTTAACCGAACTCCCAGCTGATGAAGAAATTCCCAATCATAATGAAATTGCAACACAGACCAACAAAAAAATTCATAAGGCAACAGAACTTAACGAGCAGGCAGATTCATGCGAACATGAAGGAAAACCTGAAGAAGCACTTGTTCTCTATGAGCAGGTAAAGGAGCTGATCTCAGACTTTCCTGATATTGATGAAAATATTGCCAGGGCAAAACGTTCTTTTGAACTGGCTGAACAGTGGAGTGACACAGCTCTCATTAAAAAAGAAAAACAAGAGATAGATCCCGCTCAACCGGCTAAAACAAAAAAAACGACCTTTTTCGAAGAATCAAACAAGGTCGGTATCAAAGTACTGCCGCTTCTGGCAGTTGCCCTGATTATTATTCTGGCCATTACTATTATCGTACCTTACTTCAGGGCAGGAAACAGGCTAAAAGAAGCTCAGGCAACATACAGTATTTGTCAGCAATACCTTAATCAGGGCAGTTTTACCAGGGCAAAGCAATCTTGTGATGATGCCATGAACCAGCTTAAGAGTATAGCTTTCTTCAAACGAACAGACAGTAAGGTACTGCAACGACAGGTACAGCAGACACTTTCGTCACAACCGATGATCCAGGGACTGGCTGGCAATGTGCTTTTTGAGGGCAAATATATCCAAAAATCCCAGCTGGACAAGGTGATGTCCTTTACAAAATTAAAGGAAGATGCTGACAGACTCTTTGCCATGGAAGGCTGGAAGAACGCTCGCGGTAAGTTTGAGAGAGCTCTTCTTGAAGCTGCTCCCATACTGAACAGTATTGATACGATGGAAATTAATGCTATCAAAGAAAAAATCGCCATTGCAGATATTAAAATTCTCATCGAACGTGGTGATTCCTTTTTAAACAGGAGCGAGCTGGAGAAAGGGAAAGAGACATTCTCTCAGGCACTTGAAAACGCAGGGAAACTTCCTGAAGAAGCTGGAGGCAAAATTATACTTGAGATTCAACACCGCCTGGATGAAATCACCTATCTTGAACATCTCGATCTTGGCAAAAAATATTTTTATGAGAACGACTGGGAAAGTGCCATTAAACAATATGAAAAAGCTCTAAAATTACAGCAAAACGATCCCCGTAATATTGCAGAAAACAACCAGAGTCTCTATGCGAATATGGCTGAAGCCGAGTTATATTCCATCATAAGTTCAGCAAAGCAGGCGTTTTCCCAGTCTAATATGAACGAAGCCGTCAGGCTGTATGAAAAGGCCATTGCCCTGCTCACCAGTAAAAAGGAGTTGCTCACCCGCATACATCCTGATGAAATTTCTCAGCAGCTAAAAAGGATCATTTTACGTGCCAAAATCGTTCAACTGAAGAAAAAAGCCGATACCTATCTCAAAGAGGAGAAGTTTAAAGAGGCAAATGATACGCTTTTTCAAGTGATTGATGCGATCGTCAAGACAGGTTTTGCAGAAGATCGTGAATTTAAATCAATAATTGACGGAACAAATAAGACAATTGCACAGTCTAACCAGAAGGCCCTGATCTTTCAAAGAATCGCCTATCTACAGCAAGACTACAAATCCATTTTCAAGACCAATTACAGTGCTGCAAACCCTGCCAATCTCAGTGACCCAAAAGCTACATTTCTCCGCGATGTAAATGGTAAAGAGCTCTATGAACTACAATGCCTTGAAAGTAACATGGGAAGAAAACTCCGTCTGGTAATGTTATACATCTTTGATCCGGCAACCGGGAAATGGGCATTTTATAGCGAAAATGAATAAAACAGTATAAAGACGCTCCAAACCATCACAGCCAATGGAAATAGCATTGTATTTATTTCCGATGGCTGTCTGGCTTTTTCACCTTCTGACAGATCAATGATGGTGATGATGTCCATCTTCCAAGGCTCCACCGGCCTCAGTTAATGCCCGCTCAAAATGTCTGTTCACCTCTCGCATCGCCTGTACAGCCTCTTCAATTGCACTTGCAACAGCGGTCATGCCTTCCTCTCTTGCAATTCCTGCCCACTGCAATGAGTCTTGCTCATGACCGTTATTATGTTCTATCCAATGTGGCAGTAACACACGCAGTTTTTTTCCCACATCTTCCATCATTTCCTCCCTTGGCAAATTATCGGTCATGCTTTTTTCCGAAAGATAACCTTTCCGGCAGTAAAATCAATTTTATCCAAAATCAGGTCAGACAATTGACGTTCGCCATCAAAAAGAGAGGCTATTTGAAATCCTGCCTCTTTACACTTCATAGTTGTAATATTTTCCAGGAACAGGGTTTCTTTGTCACCTTCCTGAACGTAAGCACTCACCTGGCACATAATCCTCTCCTTTTCTGTTACACAAGAAACCGAAACTCACCTTTTCCCAGCAGATCATGAAGATGCAGTGTTCCCACAAGCTCCTTTTCTTCTGAAACAACTGCTAAAACGGTTATTTCATGCTGCTGCATTACACTCAAGGCATCAGCAGCCAACATCCTGGCGTCTATCTGCACCGGATCAGGGGTCATAATATCAGCCACGGTCGAACCATCAAAAATCCGTCTTTCCACAATATGTCGGCGTACATCTCCATCCGTGAGAATCCCCAGCACTCTGCCATCCTGATCAACTATCAGAACGGCACCAAGTCCTTTGCTATTGAGAATCTCAACGGCTTCGATTGCTGATCTCGATTTTTCGATGACGGGCACTCTGTCACCGGTGACCATTACCTCACGTACCTCAACCTTCAATCGCTCGCCTAAACTTCCGCCTGGATGATTTTTTCGAAAGTCAGAGGCCTGAAACTTCTTTTTATTTTGCAAGACCACAGCGAGTGCATCGCCCATTGCCAGGGTGGCCGTGGTAGAAGTTGTGGGAGCAAGCCCTAATGAACACGCCTCTTTTTCTATCCCGATATCTAACACCACATCTGCCGTATCTGCAAGTGGTGAAGGAATACCGCCGGTCAACGCGATAATCCCCACACCACGTTTCAGCAGACTTTGCAGCAACAGGTTTAACTCAGCAGTTTTACCAGAATAGGAAATTGCGAGTACCACATCTGTAGGTGCCACCATGCCTAAATCCCCGTGCATTGCCTCTACAGGATGAAGAAAGAATGAGGGGGTACCTGTGGAGTTCATGGTGGCAGCTATTTTTTGACCAATAATACCTGATTTTCCAATACCGGTTATAACTACGCGGGTTGGACAGTTGTAGATTAGCTCCACGGCCTGTTCAAACTCCTTGCCCAGTTTTTTCCGTATAGTCTGTAAACCTTCTTCTTCTATTTTAATGACGTTTTTTGCTTCTTCTATAGACATGGAGATTATCCTGTTTTCTTCTCAAATTCCTATCATCCATATATGGAAATATCATGGTTGAACCTGATGGAATATTTCAAATTATAATATTGAATATCTTTACAACGTTACAATGATGTACACTAATCATTTAACTGCCACGGGACAAGGAATCATATCAGGTTATTTTATCTGGAATTATAATAAAAAACAGGAGATTTTTGGGTTTATTTGTTTTCTCACTGGCATCTAAACCTGTTATGATTTAGTATGCACTATTCCTGTTTCTTACTTTAAAAAAATACTCGTATCCAACTACTCTTTACATAACGGAGCTACTATATGAAAAACTATCTTTTTACCTCTGAGTCGGTGTCCGAAGGCCATCCCGATAAAGTGGCCGACCAGATATCTGATGCAATTTTAGATGCTATTCTTGACCAAGATAAACATGCGCGGGTTGCCTGTGAAACCATGGTCACTACTGGAATGGCACTTATTGCCGGGGAAATAACAACCAGCGCATGGGTGGATATGCCCGAGGTTGTTCGCTCAACCATACAGGAAATCGGCTACAATTCTTCTGATATGGGCTTTGACTCCCAATCCTGCGCTGTTCTCACCTCCATCGACAAACAGTCTCCTGATATTGCCCAAGGTGTCGACGAGGGAACGGGCATTGATTTAGACCAGGGTGCGGGCGATCAAGGATTGATGTTTGGCTATGCAACCAACGAAACTGATGTCCTTATGCCGCTTCCCATATACCTGGCGCACAGGTTGACAAAGAAACAATCAGTCGTGCGCAAAAACAATACCCTCGCCTGGCTGCGACCTGATGCTAAGAGCCAGGTAACTGTTGAATATGAGGATGGCAGCCCTAAACGGATTGAGGCGGTTGTGCTCTCCACCCAGCATGATGAGTCTGTATCATATGATAAGCTGAAAGAAGCAGTTATGGAGGAAATCATCAAGCCCACGCTACCCGCATCGATGGTTGACGCCAATACCAAATATTTTATCAACCCCACCGGCAGGTTTGTCATCGGTGGTCCTGTCGGTGACTGCGGGGTCACGGGCCGCAAGATTATAGTCGACACCTATGGCGGCAAAGGCTCACATGGCGGCGGCGCTTTTTCAGGAAAGGACCCTTCCAAGGTGGACAGGTCATCTTCGTATATGGGAAGATATGTGGCCAAAAACCTTGTGGCCGCTGGTATCGCGTCTGAAATTGAAGTTCAAATTGCCTATGCAATAGGCATATCCAACCCTGTATCGATCAATGTCAATGATTTTGGCACAGGCAAGCTGCCACCCACTGAGATCAAACGGCTTATTACCGAATGCTTTGATTTGCGTCCCAAAGCAATTATTCAACAGCTTGATCTCCTCAGACCCATTTATCGTAATACCGCGGCCTATGGCCATTTTGGCCGAGAACTTCCCGATTTCACCTGGGAAAAAACTGATAAGGCGGCGCAGTTAAAAGAACTTGCCGGTCTTTAGCTTGAATTTGCCAGGTCGTTTAGCAAGCAGTAGAACGAAAGAGAATACTCTAAAATGAGCGATTTATTCATCTATGCCGGCAGCGTGTTTATGGGGTTCTTTGCCATTATGAATCCCATTGCCAACACTCCCGTTTTTTTAGGCCTGGCCGGAGAAGAGAGCAAGGAAAATAAAAAGAAAATTGCCAAAACTGCTACGATTACCGCCTTCCTGATTGTGGTTAGTTTTATTATTTCCGGTAAATATATTTTTGACCTGTTTGGTATCACCATCCCCGCGTTTAAAATAACAGGAGGGATTTTGATATTTTATGTCGGCTTTGAGATGCTGATGTCAAAAAAATCTTCAATACACAGCCAGCATAATGAAAATTCGGGAAATATTGCTATTTCCCCCCTGGCCATACCCATCCTCTCAGGGCCTGGCACAATTGTAACAGCCATGAACTATGTAACCCATGCCACATTTATTCATATTGTCATTGTGATTGCAATCTTTGCCGTAATGATATTGCTTACCTATTTGGCCTTTTCCCTTAGCGATTTGATTGTCAAAAAGGTGGGGCATAACCTGATTACTGTTATCGGTAAACTCATGGGCTTAATTTTGGCTATTATCGGCACGGACATGATCATTGGCGGTATTAAATTAGCATTTAAGCTATCATAATTATCTTTTTTTCTCAGCAACATCCCTAGTTGGATAAGGCAGGTTTCTCACCTGCGCTCTCGGAATTCCGGTACCACCTCTGGAATTTTTTTTGTTGCAAACAGCCTTAATAATTTCATGAATCTATTTCAAAGATCAATTTTTCAGCAGATCTGGTCGCCATCCATCTGGTCAGGGCCCTTATTTCGAAAAATCGCAAGCCTCACGCTGTCCTTTGAAGCGACTTGTCAGCCATTGGTTTTCATTTTCGTTTATTCTGTAACAATATTTTCCATCGTCGTTGTCGATGACGATAAAACACATGAGCAAATAAACAAATAACAGGAGTTAACCATCTTGCTTTAATTTCGATTTCATCACTATATCTTACTAAGCCCGGCGTTATCTCTTTAAAAGAGATTGTGTGATTCCATACTGGTGTAAGCAAACCACTTTCATGGCTTGAGATAATATTTTGATTTCGATCTATTTTCAGGAGTTGGATAGTGTGTAGTCCTATAGGAATGAATCTAAGGAAATACAGTTTAAATAGATACCTCCTCCCAACCTCCCATTTGCTGTCAAGTGCTCCAAAGCCTACAGGTATGAAGGTCAATATAGGTGAAGCCACAAACGTGAGCGATTCCTGTTTGATAATTTCGTCCCAAAGTTCGCTCTCCGTGCAATTTATTTGTTTAGAAATCCGTACAAACATTTTTTTATGATATAATGGATGACTAACATTTAAGCTATGCGGCACAAACGAAACACAGAGTAGCTGTGTCCGAACGAGCGTCTTGTTGGACCGATACTGTTTGGGAATCTACCCAAAACCCGCCAAGTTCAAGTAATAGCACACATCTCGGCCAAAGCTGGAATGGTCAAGTAAAAGTAGACAATTTTTTTATGCGGCCATTTTCAATTTAATCCACGTGTTCAAAAAATCTTTAGGACATACATTCCATTAGAGTCAATTATATCAACCCTGGCTTGTTCTCTGGTTTTATACAATGCAGAATGAACTCGTTCCTTCTTTAACGAAGCAAAAAAACTTTCAGTCACGGCATTGTCCCAACAGTTACCCTTACGACTCATACTCCCCCTCAATCCGTACCCTGCAATATAGGAACTAAAATCATTGCTGCAATATTGGCTGCTACGATCTGAATAAAAAATCAATCCTTTTGC
>PDWJ01005431.1_pt1 | contig 12934 bp, 12 predicted proteins | sample 1430881 | NCBI WGS metagenome assembly PDWJ01 (sample SAMN01162460, study PRJNA174530) | Oral metagenome, whole genome shotgun sequencing project. | biome: Marine environment; feature: Marine mammal; material: Swab sample of the gingival sulcus; isolation source: swab sample of gingival sulcus... | reverse complement strand
GCTGCTGGAGGACGCGGCGACGCGGGTGCAGTATTCGGTGTTCGAAACCCGCATGACCCGCGCCCGCTGCGACGCCCTGTCACAACGGCTGGCCGCGCTTTTGGGAGAGGGCGACAGCCTGCGGGTCTATGTCATCGGCCACGACGGCGAACGCCGCAGCCGTGTCTTCGGCAACGGCGCCCCGTTCGAGAGCGACGAGGGCTACTGGCTGTTCTGAGCCAGAGACACTCCGCCTTGGTGCGGACAGGTGAACTCACCAACAACCAAGAAGGCTTGGCCGCTAGAGTTTGGTTTCAATCCGCCTTGGTGCGGACAGGTGAGCTCATCCATGGCCGCTTCCACCCTTCGAAGGGATGGTTTCAATCCGCCTTGGTGCGGACAGGTGAGCTCATCTTAGGGTGCGGCTTTTTCGCATCTGAAGCGATGTTTCAATCCGCCTTGGTGCGGACAGGTGAGCTCATCCCGGCACCCAACCCTGCCAGCGTCCTGAGGAGTTTCAATCCGCCTTGGTGCGGACAGGTGAACTCACCCCCGAAGTGGGACCGCCCGATGGCTCCCTGCGCGTTTCAATCCGCCTTGGTGCGGACAGGTGAACTCACCAAAATGACGCCACGCTCGGGCAGCGCTACTGGGTTTCAATCCGCCTTGGTGCGGACAGGTGAACTCACCCGCGACCCCGTGGAACTGCGCAGCGCCGGCGAGGTTTCAATCCGCCTTGGTGCGGACAGGTGAACTCACCCGGAAAAACTGCCATCGAGCGAGAAATCTTCGTTTCAATCCGCCTTGGTGCGGACAGGTGAACTCACCTTTAACCCCGAAGAGTGCTTTTTCGATAACCGTTTCAATCCGCCTTGGTGCGGACAGGTGAACTCACCACAAGACGACTTGGTTCGCCCTAGGGAAGGAGTTTCAATCCGCCTTGGTGCGGACAGGTGAACTCACCTTAGTTTCTGCACCCCCTTGAGATCAAGATAAAAAAGACAGATAAATCCGATGCTGAGGGTCAGTCTGCGGGTCTTTGGCTGGATCTGTTGTGCATAAAATCCTTCTTTGTCGTTTATTATCAATTCATTAACCCCCCTTCTGAGGCTGATTCATCCGACTTGAAGCATTCCTCCTGGCACAGGGCATCATCGCTCAGATGCTGGGGCAGTGTTGTCCAACACCTGTTTTTCAGATGCTCGGGCGGAACTTTGTTGAAGTCAATGACCAGTTTCTTGCCATCGTATCTGACCCAACCGGCTTTTTGAGCGGGCTCAAGGCGCGTTACCGTCAGGGAGCACACCCCGGACATGGCCGATTTCACCAGCTTCCAACGCTCGAAATCGCTGTCCCGAATGCGGCGGACCTCTTCCCAATGCAAGGATTGATGTTGTCCGTCCTCATCCTCACCCAGAAGGACAAGTTCCCAGCCCTCAAACGGCTCGCGTTCTTCGGCTTCCCTGCGAATGCGCAACTGGTTCAGAGCCCATGAAACCAGTAACGTGAACACAATCCAGACGAAAATCTGTTCGGCCCACCAGACGCCCGACAGAAAGAAAATCGGATCCGCAGCGGTGGCGGCGTTGTCTATGGTTGTTGTTTCACTCATGTTCATTCCCCCTTTCGTATCACATCATATTCTTCCAGCCGCGCGCCAAAGCGGGTCATGTCCGCAGCCGACAATTCCTTGCCCCGCGCCTCGGGTGGCAGATCAAGGACCAGATGCAGATAGCGTCCGCCACGGGTGCAGATTTCGGCGATGATGTGAACGGGCAGGGTGCCGATCACCATATCACCGGGGGCAATCGTGGCGGGGTCGAGGTGGTCGAGAGGATCGGCTTCGACCCCCTGCGCCCGCGCCCAGTCCAGAGCGCCCTGGTGGCGGGTGACGAAGTAGGTGGTCATTGTTCGGACAGTCTTGTCAGATGAGCAACAGAAACCACTTCCTGATCGTGGAATTTCTGTCTCCTGAGCAGATCAAACTTTATGACATATTCCGGATTGCCGTTTTGTTGCCTGACCTTGAGAATCTGGCCCGTTCTGGGTGGCTTGCCCGGAAGGTTGACCGTGACGCGCATTCCTTTTTCAAACTGTTGTGGGCTACGCGTTTCGGCCTCTTTGCGCTCAATCATCAGCGCGCTGTTAAACAAGGCAACACCCTTCTGTATGGATTGCGGCAATTCAATGCCACCGTTTACTTTTGCCCTGTCCGGGTCGATCTTTTCAGAAAAGGGCAGAACGGATTTTGCATCGTACTCCGGCAAAACATCACGGCGCTGTTTCGCATCATGGAACTCATTGGTTTTGTTGTCAGGATCAAGCACCATCTGCCTCAGGATGCCCGTGTTCTTTGCCCCGACCGCCGGGTCCGCCATGGCCAGAAGCTGGCGGATCTGAGGCCTGTTTGCCCAGCCGGGGGTTGCCTGCTCCATCGCTTCGGTAAATGGCTTTTGCAGGGCGATCGCGTCTGCCTCCAGCGTGATCTTCACCTGCCCCCAGCCATAGGGCCGCCCCATGCCGAGACTGTGGCGGAGCGTGTCATTGCCGCCCCAAGTCAATGCCCAGACCAGCGCACCCAGTTCGATCGGGTGCAGGTTGTGGTATCGGATTTTACCCTTGAAGATCAGCGGATCTTTATCCCCCCGAAGCGGATACAGGGTGGAGGCTGCCTCTCCGCTCACCGTTTTGCCGGGCGTTGCATCTTTGCCCACGGGATAACGCTTCCAGCCGCGGATTTCCTCTTTGACCGGGCTTCCCTGCGGCCAGTTCATATAGGAGCGGTATTGGGCCTTCTCTCTCTCCTTGTTCCCCCACGTCAGCAACCGCGTCCCGCTTTTGTCGGCAAAATCCCTCTGTCGCACATAGGACGGCGCAAAAGAGGGCTTGGGACGGGCGGCGATGACGGTGAATTCTTCCGGCTTTGGGGCGGTCCCTTGCAGTTCGGCCCAGCCAAAGGAGACACGGGTTCGGAAGCCGTGCCCCTCATCGGCCACCTGTCCAAAAATGCGGGTGGACAGGTCAAGGATCGTGGCGTTGTTGTGGTCGGTGCTGGTGTGGGCGATCATCTCGTGGATGCTGTTATCCGCCGCAATCTTGAACATCATGGCAAGGCCGATTTGTTCGGGGGTGCCGTCTTTTCCGGGTAGCCAGAACACCGGAATGGGTGTGCCGCGGTAAAGCTGCCCTTTGCGCCATGTCCATGTTTCGCTTTCCTTTTCCTGCTTTTCATGGACGGCAATGAAGCGCTGCCAGGTTTCGGAGGGAACGTCGATTGTGCTCCTGTCCTGATTGAAAAAGAAGAACTCCAGATGCTTGCGGGGGCTGGGAAGCCCGGTAAATACCAGTTGACCGGTGTGCTGTGATACCGGTGCAGTGCCGTTGGGACCAGATTTCGCCAATACCACTTCGGCTGCACCTCGCGTTACTGCGGCCCGCCGAAAACGCAATGGCCTGGAGTATTCATGCTTTTGCACCTGATCCTGCACCCAAAGATCAACATCCTTTACTGATCCTTTTTTGAATCGAAATAACGCCTCAACCTTCTTTGCATTACGCTCGTCTTGATCGGGATTTTTTGCGCATTTCTTGGCGGCGCTATGGAATCCCGGCGCGAGTTTGTCCAAATCCCGGTGGTCAATTCGGGCAAAGTCGCAGGGCCGCAGTTTCAGGGTTCCGTTTTCCAATGAAAGAAAGCCGGCCCGCGCTTTCGGGGCGTAGCCGTCCGTTTTGTCTCCGCCGGACATTTTTATACCATAATCCAGCGGCGCATAGAGATCCCGCACCCCGACCCGTTGGTCATCGACAAACTGCATCCGTGCGAAGCTGGCGATTTCCATCACATTGCGGATCATGCCGCGCAGGGAAGAGCCGGGGATGACAGGTTTGCCGCCATCGGGCGCGATGAATTCCTTGTTCTGATCGCCGATCAATAGCCGGGTGGTGCAGGTGATCTCGAAGGGCAACACGCCTGACAGGCCGCCTTTTTCGGGGATGTCCTGTGCGGGTGTTTCCGCCAGATCTTCCGACAGCATTTTGGCTGTGCAGACGGTGTTTGACAGCGGGACGAAATTATAAGGAGCGGAAACCATCATGTCTCTCCCTGGTCGAACCCGGTCAAACGCCAGGCGACCACTTCGCAGGCGCCATCTTCCGGTAAAGACCAATAGCGGCGATACACCGCGATGCGGCTGTCTTTTGCGATGTGCCGCACGGTGTCGGCCAGATGGGTGGTGCCTGCGGTTTCGGTGATCGTGGTTATATGCCACCCCCCGGTGACCCGGCGGATCTGGTGAGTCACTTGCGATGGTTCCACAAGTTCCGCCGAGACCAGCGGGCCGAGCGTGGGGTCATCCCCGGCGCCTCTCTCAATCACGCACACGCCTGATTGCCGGGCGATCCAGCCGGTGCCGCTCCAGCCGGGGATTTTGGCTTCGAGCTCTTTGGCTTTTTTGATGGGCGCCGGCTTCTTGATTGACAACTCAACGGCTTCCAGCCCGTGTTCAGGGGTGATTTTTTCAAGCTTTTCAATCAGATCATTCGCTTTCATCGGCTGCCCCTTTCCGACCAACATCGCAGTATTCAAAAACGCCGGCCCCTTCGCCCCATTCCGCGCCGATCCCCAAGAGGCCGGTTTTCAGGTCGTTCAGTGCGGCTTCAAAGGCTGTCTCCGCCTCGTCAGGAAGCGGCCCGAGTTGGTCGATGCGAATATCCAGCTCTGGCCGCCAGAGCATATCGTCGGAAAACAGCGCGCCGGATTTGTCGCGCGCACCACCGGTGAAGCGGTCGAGGCTGACATGGGTGAGGCTGATTTTTCGCGCGCCGATAATCTCGGCGTCATGAAACCGCAGCACTCCGGCTTTGCCGCCTGTTGCACTGGTCGTGCTGCCGAAAATGGCTTCAATCTGGTCGTCAACGTCTTTCTGGCCGCTGAGGTGGAAGCGCGTCCGGTGCCGCAGGGGGCCTTTGATAGCCGATCCCGGCAGGGTCGGTTTGGTGGGGGCAACCTTGCCCGTCCCGTTGCGCCATTTGATACGCTGTTCACTGTAAGGCTGCCGCCCGCCTTTCCCATCCTGTTTGGGCGAGCCGATCAGCAGCGGGCCTTCGATCTGTCCGCGCAGGTGCCAGCCCGCAGCCGGGGCGGTGTTTGAGCCCGATGGCCGCATGTCGAAGCTGTCCTCGCCGAGCCGCTTGCTGGCATAGGCGCGATAGGCGTCGGCCTCCTTGGGGTCTTTCATGTCAAACGAGCGCCCGCCATCGCTTGTGCACTTGAACGCCCCATAGCCCGAGCGTTTGGCCCCGCCCAGAAACAGTCCGCCACGGACGATTTGGGCCACGGCATCAAGGTTCTCGCTGTCACTCCACAGGCTGATCTCGAAGGTAAAGCGCGTGCCGGCGGGCACGGCAGCGCGTTCGAATTTGCCCTCGCCGTCGGTGACGCCATGTGCGTTCAGGCGCACATGCTGGCGGGTGACGGGGCTGTCGCGCAGCAGCAGTTGCGTGACGGGGTCGTCCGGCAGCACCTGCCAGCCGTCGCGCGGGCGGTCGTTGCCGCAGTGCGCGAGCGCGTCGGTGAAAGTGAGGGCGCTGCGCTGGCCGTCGGTCAGGCTCTGATAGCCGAAGAGTGCGTCCGCCCGGTCCGACAACTGCACCCGCAACGCCCCGGCCAGCGTGGTTGCGGGGATCATCGGCATTCCGTTGGCATCACGGGCCAGCAGGTTGTCCAGCAGCGGGTCTTCGCCGCCGCTGGAAATCATCACCGGCGCGGTGGCCTCAAGGGTGAAACGATGCACGTGCAGCAGGTGGGGAATGGTCATTGTCCGCCTCCCGTCTTTTGGTCGGGCCAGTTCGGGTCGTCCATGGCGCGGCGCATTTTCCGGGCGAGGTGGCGGAGGCGCTCGGGGCCGCCATCTTGATCGACGATCTCTTTCACAAAGCCCCGGAAGGTGCCCTTGTCGTTTTTGCCTGCGTCAAACCTTGCGCCCCAGAGTTTGCTGTCCTGGTCATCGGAGTCGCCCAGCATCTTGTCGACTGAAATATCAGCGGCAAGGCGCGAGGCCAGCCCGGCCCATTGGCTGGATGTGGGGCCGACGTCTTCGCCAGCGATCCGGCGCGCCGCAGCGTAGTGCTTGCGCAAGGCCACAAAGTCCGCATCGGCCTCTTGGGCCGCTTTTTGCCGTGCCGTGACCCGATCCAACCGCTTCTCCAGCCACTCTGAAAACGGAGTGGAGCCAACCTTGGGTGGTCTGAGCGGCTGTGCTGCAATCGGCTCAACGGCCCTTTTCAACACCTCCACCAGCGGATCGGTGCTGACAAAGACCAACCCGTTGCCGCGCTCCTGCCCCATGCCGAAGCGGTGTTCTCCCGGCGACAGGTCGCAGTCCGTCAGGGTCAGAACCGAGCCGCGCGTGATCAGCTCGCGCTCTTCGCCGCGTGCATTCCAAGTGGCGTTATAGGGCGCCACGCGGCGGGTGCGGACGAAGCTGCGGGCCCAGTTGATAGTTTTTGCATTGAAAGCGCCCGCCTCGGGCCGGGCGGTGGGCAGGCCGTTGGCGTCATACAGCCAGGCGTCCGAGAGGAACCAGACAAACCGCTCGCCTTTTTCAGCACTCGCTGCGGCAAGTTTCCAACCGCTGTCCTCCTCAATCCTGACCCGTCCAAACTCGGCGGTTTTCGAGCGCCCGATGAAATGCTCACCGCACAGCGCCTCTGTGATCTGCGCCACCCAATCGACAGGGCCGCTCACCCGCGCCCGGAAGCGTTGCCCCGATGAGAGGGCCTCGTATCCGTAAAGCTGACCCTCATCCGCCAGCCCGGTGTCAAAGTTGATCGCGGTGCGCATCGAGGCCATGCGCTTCGGGGTGAAGAAATCAGCACTACCATCCAGCACCACATCCTTGCCGCGGATCTGCTTGTAGGCTGGGGTGCGCTCAGCGGTGGCGAAGTCTGTCGCCGAGGTGGCACGGGTGGGGGACTCTCCCTTGGAGCGGTGCAGGGATATCGGCGCGGGCAGGCAGAGGTGTCCGTTGTCGTTTAACGGGAAGGCATCTTCGAACCGCACCGCGCCGGAGTGGAAGGCGCCCTCATCGCCGATCCGGTCATAGAGCTTCTCTGCCGCGATCCCCAGCAGGGTCGCGCCGGGCAGATAGGTCAGGGTTTCCATGCGGCTGGCCGTGGCAGCCTGTGAGGGCAGGACGATCGGGTCCAGCAACGTGATGAGAAGGCCCTGCGTGGTCATTCTTCCCTCCGCTCAAGCGTGATGATGCAGCGCCCCAGGCCGCGGGTGCGCCCGGCGCCAATCGCGCGGATCAGGGGCAAAGCCGTTTCGATCTGTGCGGCCCAGTCTTCGGGCGCGCTGTCGAGCGGGTGCAGGGGGGCGTGCAGGGTCATCGGCACGGCGACTTCCTCGAACCGCAGGCTGCCGGTTTTGGCGGTGCCCTCCGGCCCGATGGCCGTTGCCCGGCGGGTGTCAAAGAGCATCGGGGTCAGGGCGGGGTTTCCCCGGAGCGCGGCCCGGTCGGCCTCGGGCAGACGGGCGGTTTCCACCCGGAGCGTTCCAGCCTTATCCCCGCCTTCGGTGCCAAAGAGCACATCGGCAACGGACGACCCTTCGGCGTCAGGCTCAATCCAGCCAAACGCCCCGGCCCGTTGCACGGCGTCACGCAACAGCCCCTTGAGGTGCTTGCCTAGTATCTCCGGCAACCCGTCGGGTCCGCGCTGACAGGTGGCGTCCAGCATTCCGGGCCGGCTCTGGCCCGTTCCCGCCCGCCAATGGGACAGCAGCTCGATCTGAAGAAAGGCGGTCATTGTCTGGCCTCCTCTGGGGCGAGTTGGCTCAGGACGTGGGCATCAAGCAGTGGCGAGTAGCCCTCGGCCGCGAACCCGGTTTCGGGGTCGGTGATGCCGCACGCTTTCATCGCTTTCAGAAAACTCTCGGCCACTTCCGGCGCGCGGGCACGCAGCACCTGAATGGCGCGGCAATAGACCTCACTGGCCGCGCGCCCATCCCCCGAAAGGGCAAGCTCCGGCACCCGGCGCAGGGGACCGCGACCGATGTCTTCGTGGCGCATGATTTCAGCCAGCGTCTGCAACTTCCCGAAGCCCTCCCATTCCCACGATGGGCGCCAGAACGACAGGCCGCCCTGCGTTGTCAGCGCCTCGATCTCATCGGTGCCTTGCGGGATCATCGCCCCGGTCAGCCGCCAGAACGACAGGCGGGAGCGGTCACTGCGGGCGGCACCGGCGAGCTCTTCGCAGAGCTCATAGGCCTGGGCGAAGGGCTGTTTCGGCCCCATGAACACGATGCCGGCCTTGGCGCTCAGACCCTTGTGGCCTTTCCCGAGGGTCTTTGAAAACCGCTCTTTCGTGCGGGCCTCAAAAGCGTGAGCAAAACTGCGGGCAAACTCCAGCGCCAGATCGGCCCGCAGGATAATGGTCAGATCATCGCCGCCTAGCAGGATCGGACGGGCGGGGACGATGTTGTCTGTGTCTCGACTGGTCTCCAGCACCGGCGCCATGGCCTCGGCGGCGGCCTCTTTCGTGGCCTGTGCCAAGTCTGCCGAAATCTGGCGCCTGTCCGCCCCCTCGGGCAGGTCGGTGAAAAACTTACCGACGCCATTGCCGTCAATATGCACAAGGGCGACGCGCTTGGGCTCGGAAATGAAGGGGAAGACTTTGTCACCGTCGCGCTCTTTTTCAAACGTTATCGGCCAAGCATGGTCCTGCGCTTTATCCCCCACAAACAGCCGTGCCAGCGCATCGCTGCCCTGTTCAAGATACTGACGCTTGGCCTGTGTCGGCGCGTCGACATAGCTCTTGGTGATGTTGCAGAAAAAGGCCGGGGCGGTGTCGGTCAGCGCTGCCGGGCGGATGATCGGCGTAGCGGGCGGGGCATCGGCATGGGCGAGAGGCGGCGCCTGCATCAGCGCCTTGCGGGCGTTTTGGCGGGCGTCGGTATCGTTATTCCCTTCGGCCACCGCATCGACAAAACGCAAACCCGGCGCAGTGCGCGCAACCGCCAGTCGCCAGAGCGCGCGAAACCGCTTCAAGGCGGCCTGGTCATTACCACAAGTGTCATCGCCACAAGTGAAATCCACCACACCACCGGCACAACGATAGACCCGAACCTCCTCGGCAAATTCTGCTGCCTTCAGGACCTGCGCCAAAAGCCCTTGTTCTTTTGCGCCCGCGCCGTCTGGCCCCTCAAAGGCAAGGAACGAAATCAGCTCGCTCGCCCCGCTCGCATCGCGCAGCTTACCGGTGGAGAACAGGTAGTTCTGAATTCCCGCTGTCTCAAACAGATATGCCAAACTCATGAAACCACCCCGCGCCATCAATATCGTTGCGCTTCGGGCACCGGAAATAAAGCGCCGAAACGCTCGGTAAACATAACTGGCAGGTCATACAACTCAAGGGTTAAATGACCTGAAACAGCTTCCTGAAAATCAGCTCCAAATCAGCACAGTGCCGAAAGCACCTTTGAAATCATTGGAAAACCCTTGTTTTCCAGCACGTCCCCAAAATCGGCGGCACGGTAAAACCTGTTGCAAAGCAATGGGGTGGACGCTCATGGTGCCAGCCCCTTTTATCTTGCACTCCTCAGACCGCCTTGCCTGTCATTTCCGCCATTCCTTTCCATCCCCGCCGATACTCCACTGCACTACGATGGAATGCGATACCAAAACCCATCCCGAAAAGGCGGCTGGAATAGTCGCTTTGCGAAGCAGGCCCGAGGCTTCGAACCGTCATCATTCAACGCCACGGGCCTGCCGTTTGCGTCCGGTTTTGTGCATCCAAGCCCACACTTCCTTTCCGGCTAATCGCCCTCTGGCGAGGAGTGTCGCGGGCTTGGGTTATGCGGGAATCAGGTGCTTTCTACGACACTGTGGGCATGTCGCGCGCACGCAAATACTGCCAACACCCGGCCCATCCCGGCACGCTGCCGGATGATCTTTTCGCCTATGCGGATGCGCCAGATGTGCCGCGCGGATGCGATCTGCCCGACCGGGTCGCAACCGACGACTGGCCCGATCTGGTGCCCGTATCTGACGCCGAAATCACCGTGTTTGAAGCATGGTTTGAGCGGGAACTGGACGCTTTGCTGCGTGATGAGGACACGGATTTGGCCTGAGTCCGTGCCCGTGATATGGTTCCTCAACCCCTTCCAGCCCGCAAAACAGGAGCCGAACCATGACCCGGAATCCGCCCAATATCCGGCTCCGCGCGGCGCTTTACTTGCGCGTCTCCACCGTACGTGAGGCCGAGCATGACGTGTCGATCCCCGACCAAAAGCGGCAGGGTGAGGTGTGGTGCGCCGCCCGTGATTATGAGTTGATCGAAACCTTCGTGGAGCCGGGTGCCTCCGCCACAAACGACCCGAGTTTCAGCGGATGATCGACGCAGCCATGAGCAAACCCGCGCCCTTTGATCTGATCGTCGGCAAGGGTTCTGGAACGGCTCCCTGCCACCCTTCGGCTACCGCACGGTGGCCGCCGAACAGCGCGGCGCGAAGGTGAAAAAGAAGCTGGAGATCGACCCGCTGCACGCCGATACGGTGCGGTTGATTTACGATCTGGCCTTGAAGGGCGATGGCACGCGCGGCCCAGTGCAAACCTGCTCATGCTATAAGAAAGGAAATAGCAATGAGCGAAACGATGACAGAAACGGTGAGACGCTGGACAGCGAAGCGCAAATCCCCCACGCTGCCAACCGATCTGAGCGCACGGATGCCGCCCGCCGGGCTGCGGCTTCCTCCTTCTTGGCGCTTTCGTTCTGGCAATGCCCTGCGGTTTTGCACAGGCGCAATCCGCGCCGTCACAGCCGAGCGCCGCGGCAAGCGGCGTGCAGAGCTATGACGCGCATATCGCGGAAGCCGCGCAGCGTTTCGGCCTTCCGCCCGTCTGGATTGCTGCCGTCATGCAGGTGGAAAGCGCGGGCCGTCCGCGTGCCGTATCCTCCGCAGGGGCCATGGGGCTGATGCAGATCATGCCCGCCACATGGGCCGCGCTGCGCCGTCGCTATGGGCTGGGCGATGATCCGTTTGATCCGCGCGACAACATTCTGGGCGGCGCGGCTTACTTGCGCGAGATGTATGACCGCTTCGGTGCGCCGGGGTTTCTGGCGGCCTATGATGCCGGGCCGGAGCGCTATGCGCAGCACCTTGCAGGCCGCCCGTTGCCTGCTGAAACCCGCGCTTATCTGGCAATGCTGGCCCCCGTCATTGACGGCAGCGCCGCGCTGCCCCCGCGCAATCGGGCTGACGCCGATTGGCGCGCGGCACCGCTGTTTGCAGGCGTATTGGTTACAAGGCGGGTACAGACCGAGCGTGCTTCCAGTGCAGACCCTATGCAATCCGAGTGCGGAACCCCTGCGGGGTTCACAGCGCCGGATCGTGCATACAATGCGCCTGCGGCGGCATCTGCCAGCCCCGCTCCAACCCGCTTTTCGTGCCTCATTACGGGGCCGGAGGTGGCTCATGAACATCACCGTACCGCATCGGGGAATGGCGGGTGTTGACGTGTCATGGAGAGCGGGATGCGGGAGGCAGGTGTCAGCGGTTTTGGGAGGGCAAGATAAAAGACGCGGCACTACACGCTGTGCAACCCCTTGCTTCGCAATGGATTTTACCGTGCCGATTGGTCGGTTCGCGTGCCGCGAATGGAGGATTTCCAAGCCTTTTCAATGCCCTTTCCGGCACCATGCTGATTTGCAAACCTCACGAGGTCCATGATGAGCGAGTTTGACAATGAGTTCACCATTCGCCCTGGCAGGGTCAAATCGACCCGCAGTCCCAAACCCGGCTCTTTCATCCGGCAGGTGCTGAAGGCTGCCCATAAGGCGGGGCATCAGGCAGGCTCGCGACCACGTTACAAGTTCAGCACGTCCGGGCAATCCGGTTTTGGAAAAGGCCGGGCGCGCCAGGGGCGATCCTTCCTGTTTACCCCACAACGCCGTGTTGTGGTCAAAGCCCGCATCGCGCGTCACAGCGGCAAGGCCTATCACGCAGCACTGCTGACAACTCATCTCAAATATCTCAAACGCGATGGTGTCACGAAGGAAGGCGAGCGCGGCATCATGTTCGATACGGAGACCGACCGCGCCGATGATCTGGGCTTTGCCAAACGCTGTGACGGGGACCGGCATCACTTCCGCTTCATTGTCTCGCCCGAGGATGCCACGCAGATGAACGACCTCAAAGCCTTCACCCGCGACCTGGCCAAACAGATGGAGGCGGACCTCGGCACCCGGCTCGATTGGGTCGCGGTGGATCACTGGAACACCGATAACCCCCATGTGCATCTGCTGGTGCGCGGGGTCGATCAGACCGGGGCCGATCTGGTGATCTCGCGGGACTACATCAGCCGGGGGCTGCGGTCGCGGGCCGAGGATCTGGTCGAAAGATGCGGACCGGCGGCAGTTGATGATCGGGCGTTTGCAACATCTGGAAAAGATGGGGCTGGCCACGGAACTCAGCCCGACCCTGTGGCAGGTGGGACTGGAGGCCGAACCCGTGTTGCGCGACATGGGGATGCGTGGCGACATCATCAAAACCATGCACAGGGCCATGGCCGAGCAGGGCCTGGAGCGCGCCAGCGGCAGTTACGTCATTGATGGCGGCGGTAATGGCCCGCCGATCCTTGGGCGGCTCGTTGAGAAGGGCCTGCACAACGAACTTACCGGCGAATCCTATGTGGTGATCGACGCCACCGATGGCCGTGCCCATCATGTGCGCCTGCGCGGCGTGCAGGCGATGGAACAGGCTCCGGAACCCGGTGGCATTGTCGAGCTGCGACGGCTCGGTGGCAGCGAAGGGCGGCAACCCTATCTGGTGGTCAACAACCGCTCCGATCTCGATCTGGCCGCACAGGTCAAAGCGGACGGGGCGACGTGGCTCGATCACCGGCTGGTCGAGCGTACACCCACGCCGCTGGCCAGCGCAGACTTTGGCCGGGAAGTG
>PDWJ01004173.1_pt1 | contig 12936 bp, 12 predicted proteins | sample 1430881 | NCBI WGS metagenome assembly PDWJ01 (sample SAMN01162460, study PRJNA174530) | Oral metagenome, whole genome shotgun sequencing project. | biome: Marine environment; feature: Marine mammal; material: Swab sample of the gingival sulcus; isolation source: swab sample of gingival sulcus... | reverse complement strand
TCAAAGCTCTTCAAAAAACGATGAATGCTGTAAAGATGCATAAAAAAAGAAGTGATAATTTTGCAGGCTTGGATGGAAAAAGAATTCCAATTTTATCAGCTTATTATAATTATTTGGTTTTGGATAATTTGACTTTATCAGATAAAAAAATTGAGCATATAGAAAAAATATTTTTTAATAAAGCTTACGAGAAACCTAGACAAAACAATATTCAATATGAAAATGTAGATATCACTAATATAGTATCAAAAAGTATTTACGATAAAAAACAAAAAATATGGAAATCGCAAATTGATTTGGAGATAACTAACAATAATACAAATTCTACATTATCAGAATATAAAACAGTTATAGACTTACCCGAAGCTTGTTGGATTAGTGATTACTATTTATTTGTCGGCGATAAAAAAGAAAAAGGAATTCTTACAGAAAAAAAGACAGCAAAATGGATATTCCAACAAATTGAAAATGAAAGACGCGATCCCGGAATTATATATTACCTGACAGGAAATAAAGTTGAATTTAAAGTTTATCCTTTTAGAAGTCAGGAAACAAGAAAAACGGGTATAGAACTTTTACACAAAGAGCCTATAAAAATTATTATTGATAATAATGAAATTAGTTTAGGAAATAAAAAAGATTCAATTTATGAAAATATTGAAACTGATGATATTCTCTATATTTCATCAGAAAATAAAAAGTCGCTAAAAAAGATTAAGCGAAAGTCTTACTTCCACTTTTTGATAGATACTTCAAAAGATAAATTTAATTATTATAAAGATTTTATATGGAGGGTTGAAAAAGTTTTAAAAGAAAATAAAGCGCTCGCAGAAAATGCAAAAATTTCATTTGTTAATTCTTATATTGAAACAATTCCGTTAAATAACAACTGGAAAGAAAAATATAAAAGTCAGAATTTTCAAGGTGGTTTTTATTTAGATAGAGCAATAAGAACTGTTCTAATACAATCTTATAAAATGCATCAAAAAGAATATCCAATTATTGTAGTGCTTACTGATGATATGAAAAATGCTGTTATAGAAAAAGATTTTTCTGATTTAGAATTTTGCTTTCCTGAATCTCCATACTTTTACAAGTTAAATCCTGTAGCAAGTCCGGAAAAATACTCGCTGATAAAAGACTCTAAAATTCAATTATCAAGTTCTCATTCAGAAAGTGCTGAAAAAACAATCGAAAAAATATCCTTTGATAATGAAGTTTTGGAGTATAAAACAAATGATAACTTGACTTTCTTTTTAGCTGATAATAATGAGCCAAGCATAGTATTAAAAAATGATAGTTTCAAAATTGATGAATTAAAAATAAAAGAAAAGAACTGGCTGTCCGGACTTCTTTTAGCAGGTAAAAATCGAAGTCAAACTTTACATCCTGAAACAGCAAATGCTGAATGGCTACAACTTCTAAAATACAGCTTTATTTCAAAAATACTAAGTCCCGAAACTTCTTATATCGTAGTAGAAAATGAGGCTCAAAAAGCTATGCTTAAACAAAAGCAAAAGGATGTGCTTTCAGGTAATAAAAATCTTGATCTTGGAGAAGAACCTGTGAGTATGAGTGAGCCTAGCTTATTTTTAATGATGTTTATTTTTTCTATTGTTATATTCTTCTTTAAAAATAAGAAAAAGAAAAAATATAAATAGCTTAAAAATTAGAGCATTTTGTAAATTTAGGATTAGACAAAGATAATAAAATATGCTAAAATCTTACTATGTTTGATATAGAAAAGAAATCCGCTGACATTTATAAGAAAATTAAAAAAGACAGATACATCGGCGCTGTGTTATTACTTGCTGATGAATTTACAGTTTTTCTTCCGGCTTATTTTTTAGGAATTGCTATTGATGAATTTAAAACCGGGACGCTTACACCTCAATCTGTAGTCTCTTGGTCTTTAAAAATTATTGCAGTTACTTTACTGAGTTATTTACTTTCAACCTTGTTTGTATTTTTGATGCATAATTCAGGAAACAAGGCCGGGTATTTATTTAGGAGAAAAATCTTTAGTTCAATTTTAAATAAGACTCCAAAGTTTTTTAATAAATTTTCTTCCGGTGATATACTTGCCAGAGCTAGAAATGATATAATGATGGTTGAAGATTATTTTGCATTTGGGCTTATAATGCTTATGGATTCTTTTATATATCCTATAGTTTGTATTTTAAGTGCAAGCATTTTAATTTCGTGGAAGTTAACTATTGCTGTTGTTTTACCTGTTCCACTGATCACTCTTTTGTATGTGTTTACAGGTAAAAAAATACAAGAACTAAGCGGTAAAACTTTTCAGAGCTTTGGTTCTGTAAATCAAGAAATTTTAGAAATTGCAGAAGGTATAAAACTGGTTCGCTGTTTTGTAAACGAACAAGTGAGGCTCAATAAACTTTCAAAAACTGCTAAAGCATATTTTTCTGTTTTATATACAAAGATAAAAATAGAAAATCTTTTGGGGCCTGTTACAAAAATTATAACTTACATATCTTCTCTTATTGCATTTTGTTATGGTGGATACTTAGTTCATGTTGGAGAATTAACATCGGGAAATTTAGTTTCGTTTTTTATTTTTGTAAACTTATTTTCTTGGAGTGCAATGGCAAGTTGTTTTTACATGCAAATATATAAAGTTGCATCAGCTTCAATTGAAAGGATAAATGAAATTTTTGACACTGACTTTAGTGTAACACAAACAAAAGAAGAAAATTCAAAGCTAGAAAAAATAGAAAATATAGAGAGTCTTGAATTTAAAAATTTATGCTTTAATTATGAAGAAACTGAAAACAATTCTAATAATAATGTTCTTCAAAATATTTCTTTCAAAATTAATAAAGGTCAAACGCTTGGAATAAGTGGGAAGACGGGTTCAGGAAAAAGTACGCTTATAAAACAAATATTCTGTTTGTATCCTGAGGTAAGAGGCGTTTTTATAAACGGAATAGAATCTGATAAATTAGATTTAAAAAGCGTAAGAAGTAAAATCGGTTTTGTCAGTCAAACTCCTCAACTAATATCAGGTTCGATTTATGATAATATATGCTTTTTCAGAAGTGGCATGTTTCAAGAAAAAATAGAGTGCGCTGTAAAAATTGCTGACTTGGAAGGCTTTGTTAGTTCTTTGAAAGATGGCTTGCAGACTCAAATAGGAGAAAAAGGCGTAAACCTATCAGGTGGACAGCGACAGCGAATCTCTTTAGCGAGAGCAATTTTAAGCGAGCCTGATATTTTAATTTTAGACGATGCAATTTCTGCTTTGGATGCTGACACTGAAGCAAATATCTTACATAACCTAAAAGAAAATAATTTATTTAAGATTTGTGTAATATGCTCACACAGAATTTCTGCAATTAAAGATGCAGATGAAATTATCGTTCTTGATGAAGGGGAAATTACTCAACGCGGACGACACCAAGATTTAATGCAGGAAGGTGCTTGGTACGCCGAGCAATTTGAATATCAACACTCACATTCGAACGAATTTGTAGATTTGGACTCAGTATTGGAGGAAGAATATGAAAACTAAAAATACTTTAGACAAAAACAAAAAGCAAAATAAAATAGATTTTAAATTCTTCCTTAAATATTTAAAGCATTCAAAAGCTATGCTCTTGCTAGGTATTATTACTTCTATAGTCTGTGCCGTATTGGTTTCTTATATACCAAAAATTTCTGCCCGAGTTATAAATGCCGACTTAGTGAATATGGAAAATGTAAAATTCTTTTTGACTAAAAACGGGATTATTTTTATTAGTCTGGCTCTTTTGTATGGCGTGTTATTTTATGCGAATAATCTTTTATTTAATAAACTCGCAAACAGAACTTGTTATTATATTCAGATGGACTTAGCTGATCGATTGCTTCAGTTAAAAATGAAAACCTTTGATACAATTACCTCAGGAAATATTATGTCCCGTTTTTCTTCTGATGTAAATGCGGTTCGTAATATGTATGCATTTATTCTAAGTACCATAATTTCTTCAGGTTCTTTAATTATTGTATTGTACATAAATTTGATTTTTATAAACATTTACATATTTTTAGCATTTTTTATTTACATTCCTGTTATTTGCTTAGTTGCAAAATTATATTTAGAAAAAACAGACAAACCTGTAAAGGTGGTAAGAAAAAAGCAGGGCGAAATTAGTGGTTTCTTTAATGAAAGCCTAAAAGCTATGGAAAGCATAAAGGCTTACGAAAGAGAAAGCGAAATGCAAAATGAATTTGAAAAATTAAATAATGAAGTCTATAAACATAAAAAAAAGTTTATTTTATATGACGGACTTTTTTCTTGGAATGTAATTCAGAAAATGGAACAAATTCTAAATGCTTGTTTGCTTTTGTTATTTGGATACTTATATTTTCACAATAGTCGTTTTCCGATTGGTACTTTATTTATAATCATAAGCTATAATAAAATTATTCTCAAATACTTTATGCAAGTTTTTTTAAGGATTGGAATGATAAAAACTTCCTTTACATCTGCTGAAAGAATTTCTGAAGTAATTAATTTTGAATCTGAAAGAACTAGCGGAAGTGAAAAAGAGCTTATCGGAAATATTGAATTCAAAAATGTTAATTTTGAATATAAAGAAAATACACCCGTTTTAAACAACTTATCCTTTAAATTGGAGCAAGGAAATACAATGGCTTTTGCAGGAAAAACCGGTTGCGGAAAGTCTACGGTGATGAATTTGATTTTAGGTTTTTATGAATCAAAAGACGGGCAAGTCTTAATTGACGGAACTGATATAAAAGAAATAAAACTAAAATCTTTACGAAAAAACATGGCTGTAGTTTTGCAAGAACCTTATTTGTTTACAGGAACAATTTTGGATAATATAAACATGGGTAAGGACGAAATTTCTGAAAGCGAAGCTGAAAAAGCCTTGATTGCTGTTGGTGGCGAGCGAATTTTACAAAGAGCTGAAAACGGAATCAATTCAGAAGTTAAAGAAAACGGAAAAAACTTTTCGCAAGGCGAGAGACAAATAATATGTTTTGCAAGAGCCATGGTTCAAAATCCCAAAATTCTTATACTCGATGAAGCTTCTTCCAATATTGACACAGAAACAGAAAAGCTGATAAACAAGGGTATAGAAGTTTTGAAACAAGGACGCACAACCTTAATAATCGCACACCGTCTTTCTACCATAAAGAATGCCGATTGTATTTCTCTAATGGAAGACGGAAAAATAATAGAACAAGGTACACATACTGAGCTTATGGAATTAAATCAAACCTACGCTGAATGGTGCCGAATACAAAAATCGGGAAAGTTAAAAGATTAAACTAGATAACTTGTTTTTTTCTTAGTATCATGCTAGTATGTAAGTATGACTTTACAAAAAAAGCAAATTAGTCTTATGCAAAAAGATGGCTATGAAGGTAGATATTTTCAATTATTCAAGGGTATTTTTTTAGGTTTCTATACTTGCAAAGGTTCTGCTGTATGGAATTATGAAAATAAGTTGCAAAAAGTACCAAATGATTTTTTGATTAATTATTGCTTTAATGGATCTTATGAAGCTACTTTCAAAAACGGACAAACACAAAGTCATGGCCATAATCACCTATCATTAAGTACCTCTATTACCGGTAAAGGACATCAACAAAGTAAGATTAATGGTCCTGTGTATGAAGCAATGTCGTTAGTTTTTATTTATAATGATTTTTGCAGCCCTGGCTGTTTCAATCCATGCCGGAGATCAAAGTGACAGCCGTTATTTGTCGGTAGAGGCCGGGCTCATGGTTTTTGATCGTCAGGAGGCTGCCGACAAGCTGGCCCTTTGGGCAGAAGAACATGAGGGTTATTTTGTATGGAAATCGGATGAATCGGTAAGCTTTCGTGTTCCGGACAAGGCCGTTGAAGAGCTTAGGGGTTATCTTGAAGGGCTGGGAGACGGCCTGTTAAGCTATGACCGCATGTCTTTTGACTTGCGTGAAGAAATGGTTCACTGCCGTTCCGCGCTTAGTGCTAGTGAGGAAATTCTTAATAAAAACCTTGCAATGCTGGATTCATCCAATGTTGAAGGCACCCTCGCGTTGGAGCGGGAAATAAGGCGCCTTATGCGTAAGATTGACCAGAACAGGGGCCGGCTTAACAAGCTTGAGTATGATGCCAAAATGGCCATGGTAAATGTCTATCTCAGTTTTAATCAGCAGACGGTGGCCCAGGACCGCCCATCGCGCTTTGAATGGATTAATACAGTTGATTTTTATAAATTTATAAATACCAGATCTTATGGAAGAAAAAGATGTTTTCCGCCCAATCCGATTCCCGTGCCCAACGGCTTTGCAAGGATTGATAATTCTGAAGATTTCAATGTTCTATCTCCTGAGGGCGTACGTCTTCAGGTAAGAGAGGTTGATAATTACCCTCAGCAGGATGTAGATTTCTGGATAAAAACTCTTAACAGTGATTTGGAAAACCGCGGTTATCTGCCTGTTGATTTTCCTGAAACCTTTGACTGGGGCGGTGATGGTGTTTTTCATACATTGATGTGGGCTCTTCCGCTTGGTACTGAGGATTATCTATATCTTATCGGTATACGTGTAGAAGGTAAAACAATATACGTATTGGAGATGGCCGGCAATGCTGAATATGTCAGTAAGTATGTTGATTGATGGGGGCTGTTAAAACTGTATCAAGATTTCCATTTATCAAGAATGCTGCTATAAGATTCTTCATTTAAAGCCGTATCGGTCTGTATAATTCCTGAGTCCATATAAACGATACGGCTGCAGCTTTGTGCAATAAGTTCGTGATCGTGGGTTATAATTATAACGGCTGTTCTGTTTGAGCGCAGTTTTTCAATGAATGATTCGACTCTTTTAAGATTGGCACCGTCAAGCCCGCTTGTTGGTTCATCAAAGATAACAATTTCAGTGTTCTGCATCATTGCTACAGCAAAGGTAAGCCTTTGGGCTTCTCTCCCTGACAGTGCTGCAGGATGCTGATCGGCCTTGCTGTCAAGCTTTAGTTCTTTCAGAAGGTGATGGGCCCTGGCTCTGTTTGCATCAGTTTTTTTTATTCCTATGAGCATCTCATCAAATACGCTCTCCGCAAAAAGCTGGCAGCCTGTTTCCTGCATAACAAACCAGACATGCTTTGGACGGCGGGTCAGAGGAACTTTTTTACCCTTAATAATTATTTGTCCCTTCTGTTCTTTTTTTAGCCCGCAGATTATCTTTGCCAAGGTTGTTTTTCCCGCACCATTAGGGCCCGTTAAAGCAATAACCTCTCCTGAGTTAATTTTAAGATTAATACCATTCAAAAGATCTGTCTTCATTTCTCTGAATTTATAATGGATATTATTTATCTCCATCAGCAGTTTTGAATTTTCAGTCTTTTTTGCCGGTATATTATCAATTACATCTTGAAAACCGGTGAACCTGCGGCGGAGGCCCATATTATCTGCCTCTTTATTTTTTAATTGGAGAAATTGGGATACAGAAAATTCCTGCTCAATTCTGCCTTCTTTGATGTAGTAGATACGGTCAATAATATCAAGAAGATAGTAAAGTCTGTGTTCAGTAATTAAAAATGAAGAGCCTGACTGTTTTACCTCATTGATAATATCCCTTAGCATATATGCTGAAGCCATATCAAGATTGGCAGAGGGCTCATCCATAACATAAAGCTTTGGAGAAAGCATCATTGAGCTTGCAAATGCCAATTTTTGTTTTTCACCGCTGGAAAGCTGATGAACATCCTTATCCCTGAGATATTCGAGATTACAGGTTTTGATTACCTCTTCTCGTCTTTTTATAATTTCATTGCTGTTTATTCCATAATTTTCACATGCAAAGGCAAGCTCATCAGAAACCTTATTTGCAAAAAACTGGCTTTTGGGATTTTGAAATACGCTGCCCACTTTTTTACCGTATTCCCATACCTTCAATGAATCGGTACTTGCAGAAAATAACTCTACTGTGCCCTCTCTATATCCTCCAAAAAAGTGGGGGATAAGACCATTGATAAATCTTATTATTGAGGTCTTCCCGCAGCCCGAACCCCCGGTTAAGAGTACAGCTTCTCCCGGTTTTACGTTAATTGAAATATTCTGCAACAGATTTTCTTTTTCCGGATCCCTATTATTTTTACCTCCGGAGGATCTTTCTTTACCTGATACCTCATCTGAATTATGATCATGTTCTTCAAGCAATGACTGATCATAATAAAAAGAGAGATTGTTAATAGAAACTAGTTTATCATCAAAACCCATAGTAACTTCTTTATGCCTGAATTACCAATATCCTGCATGGAACAAGCAGGTATACTACAGTTAATGCGGCAAATATAACACAAATAATATAATCAAACGGCCCAAAACTTATTTGCTGGGCGCATGTACGTTTTACCGGTGCATCTATTCCTCTTGTGGTTGCTGATGCTCCAAGCTCGTCAGATATTTGCAGGCATCGAAACATTAAAGGCACAAAAATATTACGAATTGTTTTTAGAGGATGAATAAATCCGTAACCTGATCTGAAAGAAAGGTTACGCAGATGCATGGCATCAAGTATTTGTTTCATCTCAACTCTTAATGTAGGGATGAACCTTAGTGCAACAATGAACGGAAGTAAGATGATACGTCCAATCTTCATTTTCGTTAAACCTGCGGCAATCTCTCCCGGAGAATATTCAGATAACAAGGATGCCGTAAATAATACAGGGAATATTTTTACTATAATATGGAGAAGGAACTGAAAGCCCTTGACCTTCTGTATATCATATTGGTTTATTGAGTATGAGGCAGAAAACATAATTGCATAAAATAATATATATTTGATTGCCTTTGATGCCATTCCATGAAGGATTGCGGAAATAAATATCAAAAGAATAATAATAATCTGTATAAGGTTTGGCGGACTTATAACGGTGAATGTTAGCACAAAGGTAATAAATAAGGCCGCCCTCGGATCTGCTTTTACGGTTCCGCTCATATTAAATTTTAGGTTTAAGTTTCAGTATTAAATAACACCGGCCTTTTCAAAGTTCTTTCTAAGAATCTTCCTGCCTATAAAATAACCTATTGTACAGGCTATTGCTGTTACACCGGCAGTTATCAATATACTTTTTGCGGCAAAGCCGTATTCGAAAATTTGGCTTATTTGTTCTTCAGAAAACCATGTGCCGTTTTCTTTAAAATTATCCTTACCAAGAAGAAGTATCAAAAATGTTCCGTGAAGTGAATAAACTGTTCTGAAAAAAGTATAACCGATTGCATTGTAGCCTAAAGATGCATTTTTTTTGGGCGCAGATATTATCAGCTCACCAATTATAGCAGGTACAATGCTTATAAGCAGCATTAAAGGGGTACTCATGATGGTATAAATTAAACCTGATAAAAGAGCGTAAATAAAAAGCACCCCCGGTTTTTTCACCTTTGCGGCCATCAGCATAAAAACAGGCATTACAAAAAGGCCTGCTACCCCGGAAAACAGCATTGAAAAATGCATTCCCAGCAGCATCATGCAGGCCATACCTATGGCCATTTCAATAACAATTATTATTATTGTAAATATTGCTATAACAATTAGATCTTTACCCTTGAGTTTAATCAATTTCATATTTTACTCCTTTTTATAATACCTGCATGGATGCAGGTTATTCAAACCCGTAGTTTGAAGTTTTACTTTAAACTACTAAATGATAAAAAGTATGGATGGTTTTTATCATTCTTCCTTTTTAATTTTTAAAAGAGACTATTATTAGAAGTCTTGGCTAATTTTATAATAATATTAAATTAATGGTCAATCCCCAAAAAAAAATGGATTTATTGCTTGACAGAAGTGACAATGTGTCACTATAATGTAGTTGAAAAGTGACAGTGTGTCACTTGAATCCTGTGAGGTTGGATATGCCCAAAAGTACTTTTATGAATTTGCCGTCTGAGCGCAAAAAAGAAATACTTGATGTCTGTAAATCAGAATTTCTGGAAAAATGTCTGGGAGAGGCAAGCGTTTCGGACATCGTCGAAGGTCTTCAGATAGCAAGGGGAAGTTTTTACAAGTATTTTGAAAACCTTGAAGAATGCTACTTTTATATTCTTTCAGAAGAGACAATAGAAATCCATAATATCTTTACAGGGCTTTTAAAAGAAAACAATTTTAATGTTCTGCTTTGTCTCGAAAAATATGGTGAAAAAATAGCTGAAGAAATATATAAAAAAGATAATCATGCATTATATAGGAATAAATTCTTAAGCTGGACCCCCGTTATACAGCAAAAATGGCAAGCCTATTGTAAAAAAGAGGGGATTTGGAAATCCTCGGTTGAAAATATAATGGGAGTTTCAGATTTAGAGGTTTCTGTAGAAACCATACACTGTATAAAGGCTGTTATTCATAGTCTTATTCAAAGAATTTTCATTGAAAATTTGTCTGAAGAAGTTTTCCTTGAAAAATATAAACAACAAATTCAAATTATCATTTCAGGTATTCCTGAAATAAAGCTATTTAGCAGTTTGAAGTAGAACTTCAAACTACAGATTATATAACCGCATCCCTGCGGTTGATAGGAGGATTAATGATAAATAGCGTCCATGCTATTTATCATTTTGAAGTTTGAAGCAAAGCTCCAAACTACAGATTATATAACCGCATCCCTGCGGTTGATAGGAGGCATTTAATGGCATTTGGAGAATCCATTTTTGATCTGGTTTATCTGATTTCTGTTGTAGGATTGGGTATTAATCTGGTTTTACAAAAAAGTAAAAGCGCGCGTCAGTTTGGGGTAATGGGTATTATTCTAGGCCTTGGTGACAGTTTTCATTTAATGCCCAGAATTATTTCATGGTGGAGTGAGGGCGGTTTTGAAGCAAATGCCGCGGCATTGTCCTATGGCAAGCTTATTACATCAATATCAATGACAATATTTTATTTGCTCTATTATTTCTTTTATAAATCACAGACAGGTGAAAAGAGCAGGGTAAAGGATGTTATTATTTATGTATTGGTACTAAGCCGTATCATACTTACTGTTCTTCCTCAGAATGAATGGGGAACACTTCCCGGAAACTATGCTTTTTCTCTTATCCGTAACATACCCTTTGCGATTCTGGGGCTTCTGCTTATTATCTGGAGTGCTCAGAATAGGGATAAAAAGGGTCTGAAAAATATGGCTCTTTTGATAAGTTTAAGCTTTCTTTTTTATGCCCCGGTTGTTGTCGGAGTAAATTATATACCGGCACTTGGTGCGCTAATGATTCCCAAAACTATTGCATATTTTCTAATAGTGCTGCTTGGTTATAAAAGATTTATGCCAGAGTTTAACAGCAGAAGCATTGCAGAGATGTCTTTTATGTATCTTGTTCTTGGCCTTGCAGCAGGAGTTTTTTACCGTGAGTTCTCAAAGTTATATAATTTCAACTTGGATACTACAATGAGTACAATTCATGTCCACGTTCTTGTCCTGGGTTTTGTCGGTATGCTGGTGATCTTTGTAATAAGCTTAATGCTCAAAAATAAAAATCCTGACTTGCCTTCAAAACTGAAAAGACCGCTGGTGCTTTGGCATATCGGTATGCTGATAACGGTCAGTATTCTGATTCTGCGCGGATTTTTTGATTTTCTTGGAACAAGTTCTCCGTCAGGACTTGATGCAGCAATATCAGGAATTGCCGGTCTTGGCCACATTGTTCTTGCTGCAGGAATGGTCTTAACCAGCTGGAAAATAATAAGAGCTGAGCTTTAGCTAAAGGCTAAATCCATATCGGCTAAGCCTGTTCTCCAGATAGAGGAGGGCAGGCTTTTTTTGTGTGTGTTGATAAATGTTTTACAATGTATATATCATTGTTTTAGAGGTATTGATATTAAAACCATAAATTTGAATATAAGAAAAGAGATTGAAATAAGAAAACAGGCTGGTAAAATATATTCTGAACTTGGATTAAATATGTAAATATGTTTTTAAAAGCAAGTATTAGAGATAACGGGATACCTTTTGATCTTAAACTGATTATCCAAATACTATAACAGCCTCTGCAATTGAAGATGGTAGAAGAATTGCTAAAGATAATACGGTTAAAAAATATAGCGGGATAGTTGCATTAAGAGATTCTCTGGGAGTATGAAATACGATATAAAATAAATAATAAGCTAAAAGAGCATGAAAATATTTATGGAGTCTACTCAAATTCATAAAACTCATCCTCAATCAAACTGTGTAATGTCTCAACCTCGCCTGCCATATCTTTGCTCTCGAAGGAATGACTTTTATATTGTATAGTGATAGAATAAGGTATCGGTTCGAACATATCTTTTAGACATATTAAGTTGATTCACGCATAACTTTAAGGATAGTGTTTGTTGAATATGGGATATTATATTTTTGTTTTATTTATGCGTACTGAATTAATTAGTTCATTCCTACAGATATCAAGTATGTTGCAACATCATATGGCTTGATTTCATTTGGAGAAAGTTTAGACTTGTTTGATTTATTTTTTAGACCTAGGGGTTTTTTATTTTCAAATCTACTTCTCCATTTACGGACTGTTTTGGAGGTGATTTTGAAGTTTCCTGATTCAAGCTTATTTTCATGATCTATGACGTATTTAATAATTTCTTTTCTATAGGGAATAAGGCCTTTACTGTTTTTGATAAGTTGATAATATTTATACATTGGTTTTTTCCTTATTACTGGTTTTTGTGTATACCTATGTTGTTTGATTTTGGTGATCTTGGGTAACAGGGGGGCCATGTTTCTTAACTGTTCATGAATTGAAGAGGCATTTGCGCTGTGCAAGAACTATTTAATATATAATGAATTAAGAAAGGGGAAGAAAAAAAATTACCCCAGAAAAACGGCTAAAACAGGCGAAGATGAAGTGTTTACTCATAAATATGAAATATTGACCCCAAAAAAATAGCGCTCCTTCTTTGATCCTATGGTAAAATTCCATAGGTTGACCACCAAAAAAG
>PDWJ01005634.1_pt1 | contig 12938 bp, 14 predicted proteins | sample 1430881 | NCBI WGS metagenome assembly PDWJ01 (sample SAMN01162460, study PRJNA174530) | Oral metagenome, whole genome shotgun sequencing project. | biome: Marine environment; feature: Marine mammal; material: Swab sample of the gingival sulcus; isolation source: swab sample of gingival sulcus... | reverse complement strand
CCGGGCACTGTCACTTTTGAGTCTGGATATAGTTAACCATGCTCTTTGTATGGCAAATTTGTAATACGGCCATCAGGAAAAGTCAACAGCTTGTTGCAATGTAATGTCGGCATGTTCAGGCCACAAAGAGGCTAGAGCCGCAAATAAACATGCTGTATAATTTTCACCCATGGCGTCACAAATTTACAATGGCGTGTATGGTACACCGCCTGAAGCCGCTTTCTGGTGGTGCCCCGCAGGCAGAATGTATAAACGTATATAAGGCAGTTTGTATTATGTTGCAAAGACAATCACCGATTGGCCTGGTAAGCAGCAAAAACCTGGCGCAAGTTCTCAAACAGGTAAAGCGGGATCACCCCTCGTTTGATGAACGCGAGTTGGCAACCTGGGTCGGTATTGATGTAGAGCTGTTGACAAGAATGAAACAACGAAAGGCAAAAGTGCTACCAGGCATTGTTGCCAAAATCGCCGCGTTTCTAAATCGGTATGAAGGGTATGAAGCAATGACCCATCCGCTTAAAGAAGAAACCCGGCCCAAAGCACCCGTTACCGACTCTCGGCAACTTGAAGAAGCCATCAGCCAGCTTCATAAAAAAGCGTTGGGTGAGCTGCCACAGTTAAATCTGATCGGAGCCACCCTTCCCGAGATACCATTCGATCAATTAGGTAAAATGGAAGCACTTGAGTATGTCGATCTGGCACACACGCTGTCCAGGTACATGGTCAGCCTGGGCCAGTACATGAAAGTCGGGTACATAAGTGCTGAACACTTCGATGAGATTATCGAACAACTCACCCTGATCCGCGTACGCATTGACAATGAGCAATAACATAATAGTTCACGAAGAAGCACAACCCGGAAAAGAGACAAAGAGACCAACTACCATGCAAAGCGAGCAATCAGCCAGTAAAACCGTCAGTTTCCCGGATTTCTCGGCTCTCTCCAGCCTTGAGAAACTGGCTCTCGCCCTCGACTCGGTTCATAACCAGCTCACCGACCCCAGGCAGAAAAGCATTGTCAGGCAATCGATCCAGGCTGTACAGTCATACGATAGTCTCAAGGATGAGTACAAATCACTGCAAGCTCGCCTCATAGAAAACCGGTATCAAAGCGACCTGGCAATCACCCTGCTGACAAACCACCAGGACTGGATAGCAGAAAACATTGAGCCACTGCAAGGCAGCGCCATAGACTCGAATGATTTTTCAACCCTGCAACTGGCCGTGTCGAATCTCCGATCGATTATTATGAAAAACAATGGGTTAATTAATGATGCCAAACAGATACTCAAACCCTATGTCGATATTGAAAACCGGACACTACCAGAAGCCATCAGACAGCTGATCATCGAATCCAGGGCCAAAAACTACCAGGTCAATGAGCTGAAACAGGACGGGGCTGCCGGGCAACAAAACATCAAACGACTTATCGCAAATCTGGCGCAAGAAAAATCAAAGCTCGGGAATGCGTTGTCCACAATTGAAGAACTGAAAGATGAAGCTGCCCGCAAAAGCGCACGGATTGCCGATCTCGATGAACAGCGGGCGCAATTGGATGAACACAACCAATCACAAAAAAACAAGGTAATCAAAGTACATACAATCAACCGGGACCTGGAACAACAGCTCAAGGAAAAAACACAGCTCTTTGAGTCAAAGGCCAGGCACGCAGAAGAGCAGGCCCAGCGAGTAAGAGACCTGACAGATGAACTTGATGAAGCCCGCAGCAAGCTGGCTACCATCGAATGGAAACTTGCTACCAAAATAGAGCTGACAGACACCATGGCAAAAGAAAAACTGAAGCTTCTCGATCGTTATGAGTCGGCTTTGGATAAAATCGACAACCAGAAAAGATGGCTTCGCACATCACTGGTGTTACTGGTTATCGCCTGTATTTTTATCGTCAGCCAAATTATCTAGTTCATACCTGGTGCCCTTAAATGATTCATGCAAACTCTTGCTCAAGATAGTCAACAATTACACTGTAATCAGGAATGATAAAAAACATCAATGCGTGATCGAACTCAAAATAAAGAACAACAAAAGCTTAATGAGCATCATTTGAGGTTGTTCAGACGCTTCCTCGCCGGGGGCATTTTGATGATATCTTGCCTGATTGGCGTGTTTATGCTGAATATTTATCTCGAACCTTCAAAAGAACAGGAAATCTGTGCGCTAATCGCCCTGATTGGAGCGGGCATCGGCGGAGTGATCGCATTAACCGGCTACATTGGCCTTATGACGATTCGTTTTCGACAGTTTATAGAACGAGATTGATCAGGTGGCACAACCCAAACAACCCGACATCGAAATAATTTCTCGCCATTACCAACTTGAGATTATTCGACAAGGTCAACGGAAAGGAAGGTAATGAGGACAGTGAAGGGTGGCGGAAAATCAACAGGCCCAATAAAACCTGTCTCATCTGAAACAGGTCTTATTGGCGACACAGCCCGGGAGAGGAAAGCCGGACTGTTGTCTTTCAGCATTAATCAATGATACAAACGTTGTCTGCCTGCAATCCTTTTTCACCCTCGGAAATATCAAATCTGACAGCCTGGCCTTGCTTGAGACTGCGATGCCCTCTTCCACGAATTGAGCGGAAATGGACGAAAATGTCTTCGCCGTTACTCCTGGTTATAAACCCGAACCCCTTGTTTACATTGAACCACTTGACGGTTCCCTGCTCACGATTATCATTGGCATCAATGAAATCGGTATCGTCAGGAGCAACTTCCCCGTAAGACTGAATAATTATCAGGGTACAATCAGCCCCAAAACAACCGGTGCAGGTATTGCGTACAGCAATCCGGTTACCAATTTACGTACAAACCCATTATCCATTATTAACTCTACCTCAATGATTTTAATTACCGGCATAACCGATCAGGGGTATAACCTTCGTTCTTGCACTTTCAAAAGTGCGTAAAATTAACATTGTACTTCACCCTCATACCAATCCCGGTTTTCCACCCACTTCGATAACTCTCTGGAAGTGAGGCGAGATCACCTTGAGAAAACATAAAGACAATACGCTCAAACCGGGTACAATTAACTCGGGTACAATAAACCTGTTAAAGTGAAAAAGAAACAACCCCCATACCAATTGATGTTTTTATCGGCACCGATTAGCCTTTTCACATGCTATTCCCATAATTTTAAGAGGGCTAATGCCAATAATAGCAAATTTAACCCTGCAGGAAACCTGATCTATGCATTCAGAATTGGAAGTCAGATTGGAAGAACTGGAAACGCGCTCCGCTTTTCAGGAAGATATTCTGGAATCTCTAAACAAAGTGATTGCCGACCAGCAGAAGGAAATCGACCAGTTGTGGCATGCCAGCCAAATTCTCAAGGATCAGATAAGAAAACTCGAATATGATTCAGGGGAAAAAGGCGACGGGGATGCGCCACCTCCACACTATTAGCCAAACCCGGGACCAACTGCAATTACCAGTCAATATCATTGATACCGGCCAGATGAGCAGTTACCAAAAAACAAAATGTACCCCTTCTGGCGCCCCCTTCTACTTCACCCTGCCATAGGTATCCTCAAAACGGACAATATCATCTTCTCCCAGGTAGGCGCCGGTCTGTACCTCGATGATTTCCAAAGGAATCACCCCGGGGTTTGCCAGACGATGAATTTCACCCAGGGGTATATAGGCATACTGGTTTTCAGTCAGCAGCATTTCTTCTTCCCCTCGTGTAACGATGGCACTTCCACTTACCACAACCCAGTGCTCTGAACGATGATGATGCTTCTGCAGAGACAATTTCGCTCCGGGTTTCACCATTATGCGTTTTACCTGAAAACGGTCACTGATAGCAATTCCCTCGTACGTTCCCCAGGGGCGATGCACCTTTTTGTGGAAATGGTGTTCCTGACGCCCCTGGTTTTTCACCTGTTCTACAAGCTGTTTCACCTCTTCAACGCGACTCTTGTCAGCAACCAATACCACATCATCGGTTTCAACGATTACATGACTGTCAACACCGATGGCAGTCACCAGCCTGGACTCCGAGTGGATGTAACTATTGGTCACCCCCTCCACCAGGACATCACCCCGGCAAACGTTCCCCTGCTCGTCATGGTCATTGATTTCCCATAACGCAGACCAGGAGCCGACATCACTCCATCCCGCATCCAGTGGCACAACCACCGCGTCTCCGGTTTTTTCCATCACGGCATAGTCAATAGAGTCTTTTGGTGACTTTTCAAAAGCATCACGATCAACACGAATAAAGTCCTGATCCGCCACACCCCGGTTAAATGCCTCTTCGGCACAAGTGAGAATGTCAGGGCGAAACTTTTGCAACTCTTCCAGATATCTGTCCGCCCGAAACACAAACATCCCGCTATTCCAGTAGTAGTTTCCATCACGCACATAGGCTTCAGCCGACTCCAGGTCGGGTTTTTCCACAAATTCAGCCACTGTTGACCAGTCACCATTTTGCTCGCCTGCCTTGATATAACCATAGCCTGTATGAGGGCGGTCAGGGACGATTCCAAAGGTGACCAGTTTGCCTGATCGGGCAGCGCTCGCCGCTTTCTCCACTGCTGCTGCAAAAGCGGAAGACTCCTTGATAACGTGATCGGCAGGCATAACGAGCAAAATCGCGTCTTTGTCCGTGTTCCTGGCCTGCATGGCCGCCAGGGCAATTGCCGGTGCCGTATTCCGCCCGACAGGTTCCAGTATAATACTCGCCCCGGACAGTCTGTTTCGGGATTGCAACACCCCGGCAACCATGAATCGATGATCTTCATTGCAGACAACCAGCAAATCAGACACGTCCGAAATATGATCCAGTCTCGCCACGGTATTCCCGAGCAACGAGTCATCATCGATCAAATTGATAAACTGCTTTGGACAGGCCTCGCGCGACAAGGGCCACAACCGGGTGCCCGATCCGCCAGACAATACTACGGGTACAATCAATTCGTTTCTCCAAAATTCTGATAGATTGAAAAACCTGGCAAGCTTACGCCACCCCTTCTTTCTTGACCGGCTTCAACACTTTAACCTTGTTGGATCTTGTCTCCAGAAGGCGATTTTGCTGCCAAACCAGGTCCTGATTTTCATTCCTGGGTTGATAATCTGTTGGCGCACTCACCAGAAGCTGACGAACACGCTCGCAATCGAAGGTATGGCATGCCCTGTCCATTTCATCGAGCAATGCCTTGAGCTCCTCCCAGGGAAGGAACGTTTCCTGTGCCTTCATGATACGACCATGCTCGGTTCCCATCGGGTTGCCACCAATCAGCGTTTCTTCAAACAGCTTTTCACCTGCTCTCAACCCGGTATAACTGATCTCGATGTCACCATCGGGATGAATGTCGTCTTTTACTTCATAGCCCATCAGGTGAATCATCTTTCTGGCCAGGTCGTCGATTTTAATCGGACTTCCCATTTCCAGCACGAACACCTCACCTCCGCTGCTCATGGAGCCTGCCTGCAAAACCAGCTGGGCCGCTTCCGGAATGGTCATAAAGTAACGGGTAATATTTTTGTTTGTGACCGTCACCGGCCCACCCTTTCTAATCTGTTCACGAAACAAGGGGACGACCGAACCCGAAGAGCCAAGCACATTGCCAAAACGCACCATACAAAAGCGCGTTTTGGACTGCCTTTCCGCCAGGCCTTGCAAAACCAGTTCTGCCATCCGCTTGCTCGCCCCCATAATGTTGGTGGGACGAACCGCCTTGTCGGTAGAAACCAGAATAAAGCTTTCAACACCGGCCCTGATCGCGGCCTCGGCACAATACCAGGTACCAAATACGTTGTTCCGCACCCCCTCAACGATATTGTGCTCCACCATGGGCACGTGCTTGTAGGCAGCCGCATGATAAACAGTTTGCACACCAAATGTGTGCATGATGACTTCTACCCGATGCTCTTTCTGAACTGACCCCAACACCGTAACCAGCTCCACAGAAAGCTTTCTGGTCTCAATCGCTTTGGATAACTCTTGTTCAATTCGATAAAGGGCATACTCTGAAAGCTCGAACAAAACCAGCCGCATGGGCTCATGCTCTACCAGTTGACGGCACAACTCGGCTCCAATGGAACCTCCTGCTCCGGTCACCATCACCACTTTACCTGTGATGCACCTTTTGATCAAACTGTTGTCCGGCACCACCTCATCACGACCAAGCAAGTCTTCTATATCAACATCCCTGACCTCTGCAATGGTTGATTTCCCGCTGACAATATCCGACATGGATGGAATGGTCTGCACCTGCACCGGCAAGTCCTCAAGAAAGCGGAGGATCAGGTTCCGCCTGGAGCGCGGCGTATTGTCCAAAGCCAGCAGAATGCGCTTGGCTCCATACTTTTCTATGGTACGGGCCATATGAACAGTTGGATAAACCCGCAGGCCATTCAGAATGTTTCCGAGTCTTCGGGAGTCATCATCAATAAATGCAACAGGCTGGAACTGATTGCCCTGATAGAGCACCGAACTGAGTTGTATACCCGAGCTTCCAGAGCCGTAGATGATCACGCGCTCCTTCGATTTCATCATTTGATGCTGAAAAATGAATCTGATTGTCATTCGGGAGCCGCCGACAAACAGCAAGGCGAGGCACCAGTATATCAACCAGACTGATGGGGGAATCGGGGCGCCATAAAACAGTCCGGAAAGGGCAAGAACGGTTGCCGAAATGCTAACCCCGGTAACCACGGCCACCAGTGCGTGATTGCTCATATACCGGATAACAGCACGATAGAGCCCCAGCCGGATAAAAGCCGCAATACTGACAACAGCCGTTGCAGCCATGGCCATGTAGAATGTATTTTGATCGGGCCAAAAAATCCGGCCCTGTATCAGGCTCATGGACAACCAAAAAGCAAAAGGCAAAAACAGAAGATCCGCAAAAATCGAGACCAGCCGTTTGTTTCTCCGAGAAAGTTCAAACAGAAGCGCTATCATCTATATACTATTCTGCTTCCCAAAATTCCGTTTATTTCCACGCCGCGATCAACTCGGGGACGTCCCTTCAATATTGCTCATTTTTATATCTGCTCAGGTCTGACGGAAAACATTGTAGTCTTTTTGGCACGCCTTTTCACCTGCTCCAAGCCGGACCTGAACAAAAATTAACGGCAAAACCGCAATGACCAAAACGGCACTTGCATAAAAAGTGGCTTTCCAAAAACCCGTCTCGACATTGGCAATCAGGTTGGTCAATGCCGCCAGCGGAAACAGCCAAAGAAGATTGACGGCGGCAACGGTACAACTCACCTTCCAGTGCGCCCCCCACCTTGAAGCCAGAATCTGATAGGCATGACTTCGGTGAGCCTGGGCAATATTCTGGCCGGTAACAAGCCGTCGAAGCAGCGTGTATGTGGCATCCACCCAGAAAACCGCCAGCAGGATCAACCAGACAAAAACAGAGAGCAGCCCGTTACTGGTGGTTATCAAAATAAAAAGGGCCATGACAAAACCCACAAACCCGCTCCCGACATCTCCCATAAAGATTTCCGCTTTTGGAAAGTTCCAGAAACAAAAGCCTGCCATAGCCATAAAAAAAACCTGGATCGGGAACCCGGCAATCGCCAGTCCATCATTTATTGCAAGAAGTATGAAAGCGGATGCACATACGGACAGCACTTCAAGCGCAACGATTCCGTCAATACCATCCATAAAATTAAACAGATTGACCAGCCAGACCATACTCACCAGGGCAATCGCGCCCAGTGCCAGAGTAAGCCACATCGGAATTGACGACAATACAGAATGGCCGGAAGCCAGAACAGACAACACAACAGCAGAAGCCACAAAGTGAACCAGCAAGCGATAACCGGCTGACAGATGGCCAAGATCATCTATCAATCCGGCTACGGCAACAGCCCAGGCAGGAATCAGAACGGCGAGCGAACCCAAAGGCGTATTGATACCGAAAAAGCCGGCCAGAAGAAGAAAAACAGAGAATGAAGCAACCACGGCAACCCCGCCACCGCGAGGCATGGCCACGGCATGAGAGCTTCGGTGATTGGGTTCATCGGTCAGCCCCAGATTCAATGCGTATTTGCGCAGAAAAGAGGTACCGAAAAAGGCAATCACAAAGGCTAAAAGCGCGAAAGAAGTATCTATTCCCATCTATTCCCGTCGCCTGTCAGTTTTTCACATGCTGATTTTGCACCTTCAGAGCTTGCAGCATCCCCCTCAAATCTGTTTTCCAGCAGGATGGAGCAATACCGAAGGCATCTGCAATCAATTCGCTCGCCAGAACCGAGTTTTCGGGTCGCTTTACCGGAGTGGGATAGTCTTCGGAAGAGATAGGGACGACTTTGACCGCTTTTGGCAACAACTCCAGTTCCAGAGCCTGATCAAAAACCACCCCGGCAAACTGGAACCAGGTCACCGCCGGTAACGAAGGGAGATGATAGACGCCCCAGGGAAAACTGTCTTTTCCAAAAGAATCATGGCAGATAATTCTGGCCACAGCACTGGCAACAGACCTGACGCCGGTAGGAGCCCCCTTCTGGTCATTAACCACTCTCACCACATTCCCGGTCTTCGCCAGTTTCAGCATGGTTTTCACGAAGTTATGGCCATTGGCACCAAATAACCAACTGACCCGAAGAATAATGAATTTATCCAGCCTCTCTGCCAGCAACCGCTCCCCGGCCAGCTTTGATTGACCATACACGCTGACCGGGCAAGTCGGGCTTGATTCTACATAGGGAGTTTTCTGCTTGCCATCAAACACATAATCGGTTGAGAAATGAATCAGCACACAGTCATGTTGTGCGCAAACATCAGCAAGATTGGCCACTGCCTGTGCATTCAGAAGAAAGGCGCCCTCATGGTCACTTTCTGCCCTGTCCACAGCCGTGTAGCCGGTCGCATTGATCACCAGGTCAATCTTGTGAGCACAAAAAAAAGCGGCCAGCGCTTCCGGGTCGGTCACATCCAGCGCCTTCACTTCACCCGCTTCACTGCGAACTGCCTGCAGAACGGTATGGGGCTCAAGCGCACCACTTTGAACGAGCTCACTTCCCAATTGCCCGGTAGCACCAACCACTAGAATAATCATGTCTTTTGCCCGAGTTGTTTCCTGAACCGGGAAAAAGTAGGCCAGTGAGTGTCTTTTTCAGACAGCACGGGGGCGGCTATCGGCCACTCAATCGCCAACTCCGGGTCATTCCAGATAATTCCGGCCTCATCTGCCGGATCGTAGTAATCGGTGCATTTATAGAGAAAATCCGCCGACTCACTGGTAACACAAAAGCCGTGGGCACAACCCGGTGGCACATAAAGCTGACAATGATTTTTTCCGGAAAGCAGCACCCCCACCCATTGACCGAAGGTCGGCGAGTCCGGCCTGATATCCAGCGCCACGTCATACACCTCTCCGCAGGTAACACGCACCAGTTTGCCTTGCGGCCTGGAAACCTGAAAGTGTAGCCCGCGCAACACCCCGTGTGCGGAACGGGAATGGTTGTCCTGCACAAAATCTGCGCAGATGCCTGCGGCTCTGTAACGCTTTGCCTGCCAGGTTTCAACAAAATAGCCACGCTCGTCACCAAATACTCTGGGCTCGACAACCAGCACACCTTCAATTTTGGTTTTTAACACTTTCATTACTTCAACAACCCGAACAAATACTGCCCATATCCTGTCTTTTCAAGCGCTTTTGCCTGCTCATAAAGCTGCCCGGCATCCAGCCACCCCTGTTCAAAGGCGATCTCTTCCAGACAGGCGATTTTGAGACCCTGACGAGTTTCAATAACTTTCACAAACTGAGAAGCTTCAAGCAGGCTGTCATGGGTGCCGGTATCCAGCCAGGCGAACCCGCGGCCCAGCTTTTCCACGCGAAGTTCACCACGTTCAAGGTACACGTTGTTAATGTCGGTTATTTCCAGCTCACCTCGCGATGAAGGCTTGATGCTTTTGGCAATGGACACCACATCGTTATCATAGAAATAGAGCCCCGTTACTGCATAATTGGACTTGGGTTTGATCGGCTTTTCCTCTATGGAAAGCGCCAATCCCTGATCGTTAAATTCAACCACACCAAAACGCTCGGGGTCAGTCACCCGGTAACCGAAAACCGTTGCCCCCTTTTCCTGCTGCGCGGATTGAACCAGTTTCGGACGGAACCCCAGTCCATAAAAGATATTATCTCCCAGCACCATGCAAACCGAACTGTCTCCAATAAACTCCTCTCCAATCAAAAAGGCTTGGGCCAGCCCTTCCGGTCGAGGCTGTTCAGCATAGGAAAAAGACACACCATACTCCGCCCCCGAGCCAAGCAGTTTTTTGAAAAAAGGCAGATCCACGGGCGTGGAAATAATCAGGATTTCACGAATCCCGGCCAACATCAACACCGAAACAGGGTAGTAAATCATCGGCTTGTCATAAACAGGCAACAACTGTTTCGACACCCCTTTGGTAATCGGGTGAAGCCGGCTGCCCGACCCTCCGGCAAGAACAATGCCTTTCATGATGCCTCCTCTTTAGTTATCACGCTTGCCATTGATACCACCATTACCGTTCCGTTCGTTGCTCCCCAGACCCAATCGCTCGCCCCGATATGCTCCATTCATAATTCGTTGAACCCAGGACTGGTTATTCAAATACCACCGAATGGTCTTTTCCATACCGCTTTCAAATGTTTCCCGGGGATACCACCCCAATTCCCGTTGAATTTTACTGGCATCAATAGCGTAACGGTGATCGTGTCCGGGACGATCGGCAACATGAGTAATCAGATCGCGGTAACGGGCAACACCGGTCGGCTTTTCGGGGTGAAGCCGCTCCAGCAAGTCACAGATTGTCTGTACCACCTGAATATTCTGCTTTTCATTGTGTCCGCCAATATTGTAGGTTTCACCCACCTTCCCTTCCAGCGCGACCTTGACCAGAGCCCGGGCATGATCCTCCACATAGAGCCAGTCCCTTACCTGATCCCCCTTTCCGTAAACGGGCAGAGGTTTGCCTGACAGCGCATTGTGAATAACCAGGGGAATCAGCTTTTCCGGGAAGTGGTAAGGGCCGTAGTTGTTTGAACAATTGGTCAATACCGTTGGAATGCCGTAAGTTTCTCGCCATGCCCTGACCAGATGATCAGAAGACGCCTTGGAAGCAGAGTAGGGTGAATTTGGCTCATATTTACTGGCCTCGGTAAACAGGCCGCTGTCTCCCAGGCTACCAAAGACTTCATCGGTAGAAACGTGGTGAAACCGAAACTGCCCGGACAGGCTTTCACCGACATCGCCAAGCCAGGCACGAGTGACTTCGAGCAGGGTATAGGTGCCGACAATATTGGTCTCGATAAAATCTGCCGGACCATCTATAGAGCGATCAACGTGAGACTCGGCTGCCAGATGCATCACGATATTCGGTCTTTGCTCGCTGAAAATGGACATCATGCGCTCCCGGTCACAAATATCAGCCCGGTAGAAATGATAGGAAGGCGAGCCCTCAACCGACGCAAGATTCTCAAGGTTGCCGGCATAGGTCAGCTTATCCACATTCACCACGCTGTGCTCCGTGTTCTCGACAAGGTGACGAATGACTGCGGAGCCGATAAAACCTGCCCCTCCGGTTATCAAGAATTTCATAGACAGTTTGCTCACCCCAAAAAGTATCGACACATTGAATGGCAAGTGTAAATAAAATTACAAGTTAAAGCTACGACAGCCACAACAGGAAAATCAGCAAATGGAATTGACAAAGTCTTTAAGACTTTTTTGAGGTATCCCCTATATCTTCTTGAAATGCCGTGTTTGGGGCGGTGAAGCTGACTCTTTGTAAGAAATATCTCACGCAAACCATGGCAAATATCCTCTTTTCCGTTCTGCAAATAACCGTAGAATGGACACCCATGCAACGGATGCATATTTGTAGGGATGACAAGGAAGTTACAGAAAGCTTAGGGATAAGCATATGTCTCCAAGGAGGGTTCATAGGGAACGTGGACCTGCCCTACCTGTTTTTGAGGGAGAGCGTTTGTTTTCAAACCCGGGTTCATAAGGAACATGAACCCGCCCTCCCCCCCCCAAAAATCGAACCTGGCAGCAACAACAAGTTACCGGAATAGCGCTTTCCAGGCCCGAACCTTAAAATAAGACATGGAGTTGTCACAATGAAAATCAAAGCAGTTTTTACCCGCAGTATTATGCTGGCTTTTGCGCTTGTATCCTTTATCGGGTGCAATCTGGCCTACGCCGATACGGCTGCAAACAAGGTAGCCAAAGAAAAAACAACCGCACAAGTCGCACTATCCGGACAAACCGGAAAAATCAATATCAACACGGCAGATGCCAGGACACTGGCAAGCACCTTGCGGGGAATCGGCCTGAAAAAAGCACAAGCTATCGTCACCTATCGGAAAACCTATGGTCACTTTGCCCATATTGATGAACTGAAAGACGTCAAGGGAATTGGCGCCAGCATCCTGAGCAAAAACGCGCATTTGATATCCATCAACTGATCCCGATCAATGATGCGCCTGAAACAGACAGGCGCGACTGCTCTCCCCCGATCTTCCTGCCCATTACCACTATTCAAACTAAAACGCCTTACTCATGCACTTTAACTGGCCATTGTTGTATAACCTGCCCTGAACAAGTTTTCCCTGCCTTCTTCATAATTGTATTATCTACTTCAACAGTAGTCATATATGCCTTCATAGATGACATCATAATTGCTATCATGCAAACTATGAATATAGTCATAGATACAAACATACTAGTGAACGTACTGTTGAGTCCAAGCCGCTCCAGTGCCAGCTTCCGAATCGTAGAGTTGTGTTTACTCAAACAGTTACATCCGCAGATTGGAAATGCGTTGTTTAACGAGTACCTGGACGTATGCTATCGATCAGGAATTGTTTCCAAAAGCCGTTACAGTGAAAAAGAGATTGAAGAAGTTTTAAAAGGCTTCGTATCGGTTTGCAAATGGAATAAGCCACAATTTTTGTGGCG
>PDWJ01004172.1_pt1 | contig 12939 bp, 11 predicted proteins | sample 1430881 | NCBI WGS metagenome assembly PDWJ01 (sample SAMN01162460, study PRJNA174530) | Oral metagenome, whole genome shotgun sequencing project. | biome: Marine environment; feature: Marine mammal; material: Swab sample of the gingival sulcus; isolation source: swab sample of gingival sulcus... | reverse complement strand
CTATCCGCTTGTATCTGCACAGCTAGGCGGTGGCGGTGTCTGTACTGTGAGCATTCCTGCTCCACGAGACTACTCACAGCACTAGCCACCGCTTTCACCACCTAGCTGTACAGGATACCGCTACTATCAGGGCTAGTGTTAAACATCTCGTACTTTTTCGGCTGTTTTTTGCCATTTAAGTGCATTTTATTTTTTCGGTGGGTGAAACCCACCCTACAAATCCCTTTTTAAACAATGAGTTATGTTGTAAGAACCAAACTTTCCGTAGGGTGGGTTCCACCCACCGACTTTTAAAACAAATCTTTTTCTTGCAATAGGTTGGGTTGAGGTACGAAACCCAACGCTTATGAAAAAATACAGGACTACGCGAGCATAGCTCTTGTCTTGCGAAATAGCGAAACAGTGTTTCGCTATTTCCTTTCTCAGGTCTCGTACTTCGACACCAACCTACAGACTTACCATGAACAATAGATTATTTATTCAAAGCTACAACACTGAATTAGAAGGTCATAGTCATGTTGATTATCATCAGATTTTGATGCCATTATTTGGAAAAATTGATTTGTATATTGAAGACAGATTTTTTCCTGTATATTATGGTGAGGCTGTTTTTATTGAAAAAGGAAAGTTTCATCAATTTAGAGCCTCTACCACATTTCGTTTTTTGGTAATGAATACGGAAACAGATATTACAAATCTAATGATTTTTGACGATGTGCATTTTACACTAGACCAACGTATTCTTTCTTACCTTAACTTTCTTGATCAGCAATTACCAATGACATACCAACCTCAAATTGAACAAAGTATGTTTACATTATTGAATCAGTTGTTGATAGATTTAAAATGGCAAGCAAAGATAGATAATCGGTTAAAAAATATTGTTCTTTATATTCAAGAAAATATTGCTATCAAACATTCAATTACTGATTTATCTCAAAAGGCTTGTCTAAGCTCTAGTCGATTCAAAGTATTATTTAAACAACAACTAGGATGTACACCTTTTGAATATATAGCCAAGCTTAGAATGCAAAAGGCAATTGGGCTTATTCGTCATACGGATTTCCCTATTGTGTTGGTTGCTGAACAGTGTGGCTATGATAATTTATCTGCTTTTAGTCGAAAATTCTCTCAAACTTATCATCAATCACCGAGTCACTTTCGTAAACAAATAGTCGTAAACAAATAGTCGCAAAAAAATAATCATAACTAAATAGCAAAATAGGCTTTTGAGCAAAGTATATAACCCTCTCTCATATTTCCGATGTTAGATAATACTGTTATTCTATATCCTCAATCATTCAATGGAGGATAGTCAGATGGTCAGTTCTGATATTGCAAATTACCCTGTTAGTTTTTCTGCACTAAAAAAAGGGGTAATCAATGAAAATAAATAAATCTTTTCTTATTGCTGTTGCTCCATTACTCTTTTTGTTGATGTGGAGCAGTGGAGCGGTCTTTGCAAAGGTTGGGTTACAATATACGGATTCGTGGAGTTTTTTATTAATTCGCTCAACGATTGCTGTTTTTCTGTTATCCATTTTGTTATCGATACAGGTAAGAAATGTCAATGCAAAAAGTAAAATCTTTAAAAAACCAAATCGTAATGAATTGATCTTGATTATATCTTCAGGCGTTTTATTACAAATTTTTTACCTAGTCTTTTATTTTTTAGCGATAGAAAGTCAGATGTCCATTGGACTAATTATCTTAATTTTAGGCACACAGCCATTATTAACCATGATATTTTTCTTAAAGCAAGCAACCATTAGACAATTTTTACTTCTCACAACTTGTTTTATTGGCTTATGTGTTAGCATGTTAGGCTATTACACATTAAATGAAATTAATATGTTTGGCATAATTTTTTCTGTGTTATCGTTACTGTGTATTACTTTTGGTACAATTATCCAATCGAAAACATCATCACATCCGTTACTCATGTTATGGGTTCAAACTATGGTGGCGTGGGTTGTATTTTTACTGTTAGCCTGTTTTAAAGGGATAACCTTTCAGTATCATTGGAAATTAGTCGTTGCTTCTTTATGGATGGGAGGCGTTGTTTCAGTTGGGGCGTTGTTATTATTAATTGCAATGTTAAATTATAATTCAGTCAATAAAGTTAGCTCGTTATTTTTTATGTTGCCAATTCTTACGATATTTTTAGACAGTCTTATCTTTAAAACAGACCTAAGTGCATTGTCTATTATCGGAGCAGTTGTTGTCTGTGGCAGTTTATTTGTGTATCAACATTATGAGAAATAAATCCCAACAAAATTAAAAAAAATTTGAAAACACAACTTATGTTTGTTTTAGTAAGAGTGTTTTTTAAGGAAAGCCAATGAAACTAAAATATTTATTTAGCACTGCATTATTAGTACCAATAATCGCCTATTCTGCAACCGATCCAACAATAACTCTAGAACAATCAGACAAGCCTATTGATGTAAACATTCACACCATTATGATAGGAGACGATTCTTTAACAGAAACCGTATTTAAAGACATTGCCAAGCAAACAGGAGGCAACAGTTATCACGCTGATGGAGCGTCTGATATTGCTGATGTCCTCATTGATGTGATTAAAGACGATTTAAATACTGCCCCGATTCTCAATGACAAACTTCCAGAACATGTTATTATCAGTACAGAACAAAACAACTGGCAATATCAACCACCAACAGACCTCGCCATTGATAAAGACGATGACGATAGCCTAACCTATACATGGACATTGGCTGATGGTAGCGATTTGCCACAAGGGATTGGAGTCAATACCAGTACAGGAGAGATTTTTAACAATAAACAACCACTGCCAGCAGATGAATATGAACTGCTACTCACAATAACCGACCAACGAGGGGCAAGCGTTAGCACAACTACCACCCTGATTGTTACTGATAAAACCGTACAAACAGCCGATGCAGAATGTAGTATTGGCAGTTTAGCGGATGACTTTATCCTTGCTGAGTTAGATGGTTCTCATGATATTTTTGGTTTATTGGGTGATGATACCTTATTTGGTGGTAATCAAGATGACACGCTCAATGGCGGAGCGGGGAATGATGACCTAAGAGGATTATTAGGCAATGATAGTTTAATTGGCGGTTTTGGCAATGATACGCTGATTGGTGGTCAAGGCGATGATGTGTTAAATGGTGGCATTGGCAACGATACGTATGTCTATCATAAAGGCGATGGCAAAGATTCTATCTTTGATTGGACAGGTAATGATAGCTTACAGTTGACTGATTTTAGTCTGTCTGATTTGTTAGTGAGTAAAGATGGCAATGATTTGTTGATTGAGTTTAAAGACTCTGATGAAGATAGTATTACCATTTCAAGTGTTAATACACCACTCATTGGTAACTTGTATGCGGTTGAAAGCTTTGTACTTGCCGACCAAACTATGAGTATGCAGGATGTGATGGGGTTGGTGTGATTTTGAGAATAGCAAGACTGAGCAAAATGCCCAGTTTACAAATCGTTAATTTTTCATAAGTCCTACTGAACAAAAACGCACGTTTCTTTTAGGAAAAGTGCGTTTTCTATCGCATAGGAAAAATAAATCGCCCTGTTACCATGACTATCGCTGAATGAATCAATGAAATGAATATCGCTAAAACTAGATAATAGAGCACAGATAAAAGACTAAAATCTTGGTGGAGCGTTTGAGAATTGGAAAATATTATCGTCAAAGTAAGGTAAATAAGCACAGCAGTTAAAGGAATAAACCAACTAATAAAACTAACTTTACCAATATGTAGATAATCTGAAAATTCAGAAATAACAAACTCTTTTTTTGCAAGATAATTTGCTAAAATCAAGTTGATAATGATTAAAGGAATGAAAGCGTAGAAAGCAAAAGCAAAGAAAGCCAATGTAAGTGTAAAAGTAATTTTATCGATCAGTTGTTCACCACTCATAATGAATAAATATGCAATTAACAGAATGCTAGAAATAATAATTTCAATGACTAATGGCAATATGGTAAAGCATACGTTCACTTTTATACTTGGATAGTTTGCCATTATGCCCCCTAAAAATAAATTCTCTAAAGTTTCACATGAAACATCACTAACATTATCCATTAAAAAACATCAATACCGATAATGCCCAGTAATTTTAAACGCAAATAAAATATCTTCTTCTTGCGTACCTCGCCCAATGTTATGAATAATCAGTGGTGTGCCGTCTTTTTTTACCTTATTAGAGACAATCCCAGTATGTGGTCTGCCAGAGACCGACCATGTCACCACATCTCCTGCCTTATAGTCGCTTGCCTTATCGCTTACCCCTAGACTTTTACCATGACGAGTAAAAAACACCCGTAAATTAGGCACACGGCGGTGATCAATGTTCTTATCAGGGCGTTTTAATCCCCAATTTTTTGGATATTTTGACCATGCTTTTTTCATATCGGCATTGACCAACGCCTGCAAATCTTTGCCCTGTTTGCGATAAGCACGGATAATAACATCGGTACAAACGCCACGATCTGCTGGCACATCACCCATTGGAAAGTCTAACTTGACATAGGCTGGGTCATACAGCACAGTCACGCCGATTTGTTCACGAGCAGATTTAACCAATGGCGGAGCTGTGCCGACTTCTTTTACCCCATTTATGCTAAAGTCTGTGATTGCCTCTTTGACTGAGTTGCCGATATTTTCGCTGAGCTGTTTGGCACTATCGGTAAGCTTGTTTGTAGGATTGTTTGTCGGTTTATCACTGCTAACTTTAGCACTGTTATTATGGTTAATGCTGAGAGCAGACGAGGCAAACCACACCGCTGTAGAACCCAGTAAGGCGATTAAAATTAAGGTGGGAGTGGTTGTTTTCATAATAAGCCCTTAGCATAAGTGATTAAGCAAAAATAGTAACGACACCCCCATTATACTGAAAAATAAATCCATCCATTGTGGAAAGTTGATGGATTTATTGTTGCTTGAGTCTGTCTATAATGAAAAACTCTAAAAGTAGCGTAGGCTGGTACAACATTTCAATTTTTCGCTGGGCAAAATGCCCCGCCTACGAATCTGTTTCTTTTTAGCTGTCTCTTTCTAAACCTGCCTTTCTAACTGCCCCTTATAAAACCTTAATATGTCCTCTGAAAATTCACTCATAACCCATTTTCCCCATAGGCTTGCATAGCCATTGATATTGGTGTTGATTTGGTAATTGACGGTTAGGGTAAGCTTGCTTTGAGTTGGATTGATGGGCTGGATGTCGTATTTAGCGGTAAGCAGTTTAAAATGTTCACCATTGATGGTAACGTGGTCGTCCAATGTTCCACGTGGAACAGAATCCTCATAAAACTGAAATGCCCAAGTCAATTGCTGATTTGGCACTTGCGAGATAATCGGCTCATCAAAATAAATATCACCATACCACTGGCATTTACGCACAGGCTTACCATTTTCCATCACGGTAATGGCAGACTTTGGCGTTGGCACACCCATAAAAGGGAGCAGTTTACTGGATTGATAAAAGCTCTCAGATTCCACCTGTTCCACATGATTAACCGATTGCCATATTTGCTCTGGCGTGGCATTGATAACGATACTTGCTGTTTGTTGGTAGTTTTCGGCTTGCTGTGCCAGTGGGGCATACAGCACCAACAAAGGCAAAAACGCAAAACCATGTAACGCCTTTGACTTCCATATCTTCTTACAAAATAGGTGCATACAAATCGCACCAATCCACATGAATAAAAACAAAATCGGCGATGCCATCACGAGGCAAATAATGCCCTCCTTCAGAAAAGGGATAGAAATCAGGAGAATGATTACCATCAAGACAAAGATGGTACTGCTAATACTGCCCAAGGTTGTCGGACGTTTGTAACCGCTAAAATAAGCAATCCAAGCCCCTAAAAAAAACGGCGTACCCATCAAAAACTGCCCACTAAGCAGGTCTGTCTTGGAGTTGGCGATAAAGTGAGCAAACACAAACACCGCAACCCCAGATAACATCACAATCGCTGGCATCAGCTTACGCAACAGTGAGCGTTCTTCGTATTCAGGTTCTTGCAGATTGGGTGCTTTGTAGGGTGGCGGTGTTTGGGTCATGGTGTTGTCTCTTTGTTATCTCTATTATCAGTAGGCTTGTCTTATTTTTCAAATAATAATTTTAGTAAATGAGTCCCATTTTGACAATTTTATATATTTCTGTCAATACCGAAAATAAATAAATTTATTTATCATTTACCCTTGTTAAAAGATTTTTATTCATGTAAACTTTATCGAAAATTTCTGTTAAGACAGAAATAATAGAAATTAGATAATGAAAATTAACAAAAAATCGTAAACCAATAAAATTTTGATGAATAGGGTGACACATGAAAGCTAATAAGAACAAAGCTGATAAGAAAAAGATAACTTCAATGGTTTTAAGGTTTGGCATGAGTGGTGGCTTTATTGGTGGATACTTATTAGGTCTTGTTTTGGTGGCAAATCAAGCTTTGGAAGTCATATCAGTCAATGACCCTTTTAAATCAGAGATAGTAGGGTTAGCTTTAATTTATCCATTTTTAACTGGGTTTCTTGGTATCTTTTTTGGTTTAGTTCCTGCCATGTTAACTGGATATTGTGTGGCTATGTTAGATATTAATCGCTCTGCTAAGGGGTATGCTAAACTTTTTGCTATAGGAGCTATGTGTTCAGGGGTGTTATATCTATCATTTATCTTTATGGTAATTGGTGGATTAAGTGCTGTGATTATTGGTAAGTTTGCATTACCTAAAGCGGTTGATATAGAGGAGTACATAAAATGAAAATCACCATGTTTTACGATGGCAGTTGTCCAATTTGTCGTACAGAGGCTTATCATCTGCGTGATGAGCATTCAGACAAGATAGCCATTGTCACTGTCGATGAGGGGATGGATAGGCTAGCAAAGGCAGGGATTAGCCGTATTGATGCGATGACTTATTTGTGCGTGCAAGATGTCGATGGCACTATGATAAAGGGTATTGATGCGGTGCGACTGCTCCACAAGACAGCCGATAGCAAGTTTGCTACTGTTCTCTCTTTGCCAGTCGCCAAACAGCTGGCAGGGTTGATATATCCTATTTTTGCTCGCAATCGCTATTATCTGCCGGATTGGTTTACTCGTTTGTTGTTTGGTAAGGTTGCAGAAGAAGACAATATTGCTGGTGCTAGTAATGCCAATGATAATAATGATAATGTTGGCAATGCTTGTGAAATTGGTGTTTGTAAGATACCGCCTGCAAAGCGATAAACTCAACTATAAATACAACCACAAAAAAATAATTACTAAACGGTTAATTGGCAATAAGTTGGTGCTATAATGGGTGAACTAACAAAACTAGGTCTGATTTTATAAACAGACAGTCCTCCCCCTAATAAGGGGGAGTTAGAGGGGGTTAATGAAGTTAGTTAAATAAAATAGCTCCGAATACCCCTCCTAACCTCCCTTTCACAGGGGAGGGACTTTCCGAAAATTATAAACAAAGGAAACCCCCATGCAATATATCTCAACTCGTTCTTATGCCGATAACCCAAACAGCACTGAAAAAATGAATTTTAGCGATGTGCTCCTAATGGGGCTAGCCCCTGATGGCGGGCTGATGCTACCAGAGAGCTATCCGCAAATTGACAACGCCACCCTTGATGACTGGCGTGCTCTTGACTATCCAAGCCTTGCCTTTGCCATTATGAAACTGTTTGCCACCGACATTCCACAGGCAGACCTAAAGGACATAATCGAGCGTACCTACACGGTGGAGGCGTTTGGCAATGCAGAGATAGTTCCTGTACGTCCAATGAGTGCTCCGTTTGATGACTTGCATATTTTGGGCTTATCCAATGGGCCTACGCTGGCATTTAAAGACATCGCCATGCAGTTTTTGGGCAATGCCTTTGAATATGTCCTCAAGAAAAAAGGCGAACGCTTGACCATCATCGGAGCGACCAGTGGTGATACAGGCAGTGCGGCCGAATATGCATTGCGTGGCAAAGAAAACATTGAAGTCTTTATGCTGTCACCAGACGGCAAAATGAGCGAATTTCAAAGAGCCCAAATGTACAGCCTAACCGATAAAAACATCCATAACATCGCCATCAAAGGGATGTTTGATGATTGTCAAGACATCGTCAAAGCCTTGCAAGAAGATGCCGAATTTAAAGCAAAATACAGCCTAGGTACGGTCAACTCCATCAACTGGGGGCGTATTTTGGCACAAATCGTCTATTATTTTAAAGCGTATTTTGCCGTCACCCATAGCAACGATGAAAAGGTAAGTTTCTGTATCCCATCGGGTAACTTTGGTAACATCTGTGCAGGGCATATTGCTCGTGAGATGGGCTTGCCGATTGACCGCTTGATTGTTGCGACCAATGAAAATGACGTATTGCATGACTTTTTCCATGCTGATGCTGGTAGCTATCAGCCACGCCCAGCCGACAAAACCTATGTCACCTCTAGCCCATCGATGGACATTTCCAAGGCATCGAACTTTGAACGCTTTGTCTATCTGCTACTGGACAAAGATGGCAACAAGGTCAATCAATTATTTACCGATGTCAAGTCTGGCAAAGGTTTTCAGCTGGCTGAACTTGCCGAAAAAACTCGCGAACAGTACGGATTTACCTCTGGCAAATCCACCCATGCCGACCGTTTGGCAACTATCAAGGCGGTTTATGAATCCAACGGTGACCTGATTGACCCACACACTGCCGACGGCATCAAGGTTGCCAAAGAAGTACAAAAACATGGCGAAATCATCATTTGTGCAGAAACAGCTTTACCTGCGAAATTTGCCGAAACCATGCAAGATGCCATCGGCGATGTTGAGATACCACGCCCTGCTCATACGCAAAACATCGAAAGCCTAGAACAGCACGTCATCGTTCATGACAATGATGCCAAACTGGTTGCAGGCGAAATTGAAAAAGTGGTTGAGGCTAGGTAGCCGTAGAGACAGGGCATACCCTGTCTTTGGGTTCTATTATGTTCGGTAAGTTCATGATGATTTTATGGAGCTAATCCTGCTATCCGCTTGTATCTGCACAGCTAGGCGGTGGCGGTGTCTGTACTGGTTGCGTTCCTGCTACCACGAGACCACCCCCAGTACTAGCCACCGCTTTCACCGCCTAGCTGTACAGGATACCGCTACTATCAGGGCTAAACCGCTCTCATCGCATGATTGGTAATAAATGGTTACTTTATTTCTTTGCGTAGCTACCAAAAAGTCGCTGGATTCCTGATAGCTTGTTTATCTTAATAGCTCTATTTTTAAAAAGCAAAAAATAGAAAATTTCAGGAATGACGATAACGAGATTATTTTAATATTCTAAATTCAATTTATGACACAATCTTGGATTTGTCATTCCTGAGAACGACAGACCATGAAAAATACTATGTGTTTGCCATAACAAAAAATTGTAGCAAAATAAGCGTATGGCGAGTCAGGATACGTCATTCCGTATTCCGTTACGGAACAGTGACTTTGGGGATAACGCTGAAATTTTTTTAAACAGAAGTGTAAGTTGGATTGAGTTCATCTTATTTATTCGGTGGGTGAAACCCACCCTACAAATCCATTTTAAAACAATAGGTTAGTTTATAAAAACATATTTTCCGTAGGGTGGGTTCCACCCACCATTTTGTACATGATGTTTGATTATTTAGTGGATTTTGTTTTTTAATTCATCCTATTTTCCAACAAAAAAGACTGAAAGACAAGGCATGCCCTGTCTCTACGATAAACAAAAAACAAAATAAACAACCATCAACCATCAATCATCAACCATTAATAAGGAACATCTATGATACCTACTCCGCACATTCTTATCACTGGTGGTTCTGGCTATTTAGGCAGAGCCTTGACCGATTATCTGTTAAACCACTGGAAAACAGCCAGCGAAGTTGGAGATGTTTCACATGGAACCAATATTTCGAATGTTTCACATGAAACCTATGGGCAACAGCAAACCACCACGTCTCCAGTTTCAGTACAAGCACCAGTGAAAACATCTGTTACTTGGGTCTCTCGCAATGCCAATACCAAGCATCCAAAAGGCGTACAGGTCATCACCTATGATGAGCTAGCCTCTAGTGAACAAGCCTTTGACATTATCATTAATCTAGCAGGTGCAGGCGTACTAGATAAACGCTGGTCAGACAGTTGCAAGCAAGCACTGTTAGACAGTCGTCTAAAACCCACCCAAGCGGTACTTGACTACATTGAGAGGATTGCTCAAACTGGACACACGCCCAAGCTATTTATCAGTGGTTCAGCCATTGGTTGGTATGGCGTACAACAGGCAGGCGACAAGTCCATACTTACCGAAGACAGCAACTTTGTTAAAGATGACTTTGCCCATCAATTATGCGACAAATGGGAGCAACTCGCCAAAACAGCGGAAACCATTGCCCCTGCTAATATGCCAGTTATGCCAATTGCCATCGTGCGTATTGGCGTGGTATTAAGTGGTGAGGGCGGAAAAGATGGCGGAATGATTGGACAGCTAAAACTGCCATTTTCTCTGGGGCTGGGTGGTAAGCTTGGCGATGGTCAACAAATCATGAGCTGGATAAGTCGCCGTGACTTAGTGCGAGCGATGGTGTTTATTATTGACAAAAATCTTGAACACAATATCGAAAAAAAGAATGAGCAAAACCTTTCAGAAACTTCACTAGAAAACTTACAAATCTATAACCTCACTGCTCCAAAAGCGGTTAGTAATGCCGAGTTTACCAAAGCCGTTGGCAAATGGCTAAATCGCCCAACCGTCATGACGCAACCAAAAGCATTGTTAAAGCTGATATTTGGAGAGAGAGTCACCTTACTAATAGATGGGCAAAACGTCTATCCACAAAACTTGCTTGCGTTAGGCTTTGAGTTTATTGACAATGAAGTTATAGATAGCTTTTAATCAATTGGATGATTTGTTTTGTGGGTTTTTATGATGATTCAGCTTTATCTAAAGCAATCCAAAAAAGTTCGTTGTAGCAAACTGTTACAATTCATTGTTAAATTTAAGTTATAATACGCCGATGAATGGACACAATTAATTTTTCAAGGCGGTTTTATGAACTCACACATACTGTATGACGATGGTCACCACAAGTGCATTGCTTTTTCCATGGCTGATGAAGACGATGCCGTCCCCTCCAATCAGTTTATGATTATCAATGGCAAGGATACTGCCATCATCGACCCAGGTGGTGACTTAACGTTTACCCCACTGTTAAACCAAGTCTTTAAATATTCCAAAATTGATGATATTCGATTTATTTTTGGCTCTCATCAAGATCCAGACATCATCGCCTCCATGCCCCGCTGGCTAATGCACACACCAGATGCCAAGTTAGTTATTCCAAAACTTTGGGAACGTTTTTTACCTCATTTCAACTCAAAATTTACCAAAAACCGTCTAGAAAAAGACCTTAGTGATATTGTGATGGGTATTCCTGATAAAGGCGGTATTATTACTTTGGGGACCTGTCAAATAAAGGCGATTCCAGCTCACTTTTTACATTCAGTAGGCAATTTTCAATTTTATGATCCAATTAGTAAAATTCTATTTTCAGGCGATATGGGAGCCTCACTTATCGGTGATTCAAGCATGGCTGTTGATGATTTTACTGCTCACATTCCTCAAATAGAAGGTTTTCATCGTCGCTATATGAGTGGTAAGGTTGCGACAAAACTTTGGGCACAAGCCATCAGAGATCTGCCAATGGATATGATGGTACCACAACATGGACTTAGATATGATGGTGATGCAGTTATCAACCAGTTTCTAAACTGGGTGAGTCGTCTTGATTGTGGTGTTGACTTATTGACAGAGCAAAGCTATGTGGCAGAAGAGACTATACTTGCATAGGGTCAGTCCTAACGTTTAAATTGTCGATATACCCTTATGCGATGGCAGGTCATTTTTAGCTGTTCCTTTACTGATAATAATATTTCATTTTAAAAAAATTAAATCATATATTGGCATTGCCAGTATCTATATCTTTTTATTGAATGCTTTTTTAATATATACAATATTATTTACTACTCAAAGTGATTTATTTATTGAATATTTTATCGTACATAATGCAATTTTATTGTTACTTATAAAAATAACTGAAAAACACATTTTGGATAGATTTAAGCTAAAAAATGCTAAATTATTTTTTGTTATGAGAATTCTACTTAACTTTGCATTTATCTTATCTATTATTGGCTCTTGCTTACTCGTTATGCAGTTTTTTTTAAATGGTTAATTTCATGATATTTACTAAAAATCAAAACTAGACATTTTGCCTATCACAAAAAAATCCACACAAAATCCATCCTTTTTACATCAAAAATTCTTAATATCCATCTATAGTTATTACCAATCAAAATCATTAGCTAAAAATGGAAATAAGTGATGACAGACAACACAGACCCAACACACTGTACCACTATACACAATGACAAACAGAACCTGCAAACTCTCTTAAAATTAACCCCTTTATTATCAATGATATATTTTTTATCGATAATATTCTTAAATATATCATGGGTAGGTTTTTGGACAGATGTATTGTGTTCGGTGATGCTTATCTATTTTAGCTGTAAATCTGCCACAACCTTTAAAAATACCTTTTCAAGAGTCTTTGTCTATAGTCTCAATTCATTGTATATCATAATTTTTATCATATGGTCTTTTGGTATGCTGATAGTACAACCTTTAAATGATGAAAATTATTACTATATAAAAGTGGATGATAGGTTATTTAATGCCTATGTTTCTAAAACGGTAGGTTTGCTTTCTCGTGATAATTTATTGATTACTGAAACATCCATCTTTTGTCCTTTTTTAGAGGTGGATAGATTTTATACGGGCAGATTTTATGATTTTGAGGTCATTGAGACTGATGGCGATGAATCAGAGAAAATGCCAACGCTAAGGTGGTATATTAAGGATAAAATCATTG
>PDWJ01004171.1_pt1 | contig 12939 bp, 12 predicted proteins | sample 1430881 | NCBI WGS metagenome assembly PDWJ01 (sample SAMN01162460, study PRJNA174530) | Oral metagenome, whole genome shotgun sequencing project. | biome: Marine environment; feature: Marine mammal; material: Swab sample of the gingival sulcus; isolation source: swab sample of gingival sulcus... | reverse complement strand
ACGTTAAAGTTGCAACAGTGAAGTATTTAAGCAATGGCAGTTAGTTGCTTTGCAGTTTTATCTTTAGTGTAAACTAATACCAATTATTTACTAAACAATCTATCCTCACAACAGAGGCCCGATGAATAATGCGGGTTAGAATACTCCTTATAAGCCCTTTATTTTATTAACAAAAAACGAACCCAATTACGTGAGTTCGTTTAAAATATTTGAGTTAATTAAACTATAAATTTATTTATTATGCACTTCTTTTACGTTTGAATACAATATTGTATATAGCTTTGAAAAAGTACTTCATATCCGTAGTATAAGGATTTTTTAATTTTTCTGTTAGGTACTCTTTTTCTGCTCCTAAGACACTGTTTACACTTCCACTTCTATCCAATGCCACGTAGGGTGGAATACAACCGGGCTTTTGTTTTAACCTCAGCTCTTGAATATCTTTTGGAATATCCTGAAAATATCGCTGTGATACCGGCCTTGCCCCTACTAATTTTAATTCACCTTTAAAAACGTTAATAAGCTGTGGCAGTTCATCTAACCAATATCTTCTTAAAAATTTACCCCAAGGCACCAACCTAAAGTCATTTGCTGGTTTTCCAGAATCTGCATAACCATTTATTTTAAGTACATAGTCTTGTAAATATTCAGAATAAGGGTGCATGGTTCTAAATTTGTAAACACCTATAATTTTACCGCCTTTACCCACACGCCTCATTTTAAACAAGGGGCCATAACTAGGGTTCATATCGTAAGCAGGTTCTTTTACTTTTTTAGCAACAAAATAATGTATGCCGTCTATGATTTTGTAGTCTTCAATATCAAAACCACAGGACACTAATCTTCCCAATGCCTCTGCCTTAGACATTCTTCTGTTTTTACCCTTTGTAATGGTAAAATATAATTTCTTTAACACGGGCAGTTTAGGGAAAACACGTTTAAAAACAAAGTCAAATCCTATATAGAAATGTTTAACCATCGGTAAATTATACAACGGTTTTTTGGCAAAAGCTTCCCTAAAGGTTTCAAAATAACCCATAACGGTATCGCCGTTTTCTAACTTGGCATTTACTTCTTCCAGTTGTTTATTTATAAACCGATAATCATTTAGTTTATTGAGTAGTACAATATTTTTTACACCAACAAAATCACTGTAGTTAGAAAGGAGTTTACCCTTGGGTAAAATTAAACTATCAGTATCTGTTAATTTGGAAAACTTTTTAAAATAATTATAAGGTTTACGGCCTACCTCGTCTACAATTTGCTTTTTGGCATTGGCACTTAAAGATTGTTGTAAAACCTCAATTTCAGAGTATTTTTTAAAAGCGGTAAGGAATTCCTCTTTCCATTTAAGAAATGTTTTAACGGAAACACCTTCTTCCCTACAAATTTCTCTATGGCTCTTTTCACCGGTAAGGCTGTCAACAACTACCCTGATTCTGTCTAAAGAACTAAAACTACTGGATTTTTTTGCATACGGCATTCTATTGGCAATAAGTCTTAGTGGAGACCTCTCACGTTGTAATTCTTCGGATACATCCAAATTGTTGTCTTTATTAAAAATTTGGTCTTTATTAAGTAATACTAACTCTTCTAATGACAAATTTTCATTGGCAAATTGGGAATTAAAAGTTTTTACCATAGTGAAACAGTTTATAAATTAAAATTATGCTCTATAAAACATTAATTAATGCATATAGATACAACTGGGTTAATGATAAAAAGTTGATAGCTGTTAGTAGGTTGCCTGCCGAAAAGAATTTTTTAACACGACCGTATCTTTCAATTGAAAATTTAAATAAATTTAAGTTCTTACAATTATGCCAATTAAAAGATATCATAGCATTTGGAATTTTCTTTTTTATAGCTGCACAAATATATAAAAAATTCCCCATAAATGGGGAGAAAATATTAAAAATTTGTTAAATTAAACTTATATTGCTGAATAACAGATAAATAAATTTTAGTTATTTTACGTAAAAATAGCGTTTTACTACATTTTTTGCACTTTGAAGGCCGTATTCTTTGAGCCAGGAGATTCTGTTATCATTCCATCTTTGCGGATGAAAAGTAAACATAATCTGGGATGGCAGTATCTCTTTTTTAGCAGAAGCAATAATTTCATCCGTTCTATGAAAACTGAGTCCAAAATTGTCTCCATTTACTTTGTCCCGAACGCTCACTTTATGGCCATCCCATCGTCTTCCGGTATCCGTAAGATAAAAGACCTTATCAAAATCAACATCAAAATAAGGCTCACCAATGAGGCCATAATCCTTATAGTTATTTTCTTTCCATAAATCCTTAGAATCATATTTAGACATTGGGCTTCCGTGCATACAAATAGTGGTTACGGGAGCTAGTTTCCTAAGGGCTTTCAGGTTTTTTTCAAAATCTTTAATTCCTTTTTCCATACTACCTTTACAGGTAGTCAAACACTCATAATGATAGCCTATTTCATGGCCTAATGCTGCTATTTTTTTAATGACAGACTCGTCCCAACTCTGCGGTACAGCCCTAAAATAATACGTTCCTTTTACCTTATTTTCTGCCTGAACCTCCGCAAAAGCTAAAGAATTATAGGGCAGCAAATCCACATCATGCCGTAATACAATACTTCTTCTAGCCGGATTTTCTAAAAACTCTTCAAAGGTCTGAAAAGTATAATCCGCTCCAATAAGGCTGTTTAACAATTCTTTATATTTTTTTAACGTAAAGTCCATTGGTTAATTTATTAATTTAAATATACTATTATAAAAATGTTCGTTTAGTTTATTAACGTCAGTTTTTATATATTCGGTTTTATTATTCTTTTTAATATCATCTACGGTTTTATTAAAATCCGACGGCGTGGCGTAAAAAATCCCATTGTAATCATCTGCCAAATATTCCTTAAGGCTACCGTAATCCGTTGTCAAAACAGGTGTACCGCAAGCTCTTGCTTCTAAAACGGAAAGCGGCATACCTATGGAACTATTTTCATCTACAACCGGAAAAACATACAAATCAGACAATTGATAAACTTCTTCTATAGCATCTATATATTCATTTATAATAATTACGCCTTCGTTTTCTAAAGAACTTTTTAAATTACTGATTTCAACAGCATCTAACGGCGTAGAGCTACTAACCACTATAACTATTTGATTTCCGGATTTTTGCACCGGGATTAATGTTCTTAAATTCCGCCCTTCATTAAGATGTCCCATGTGCGAAATGACAAATGCATCTAACGGCAGTTTATATTTTTCTCTAAGTTTTATCTTTTCTTCTTTAATTTCTAAAGGTTTAAATTTAGAAAGGTCTGTTAGCAAGGGAATTAGAACTGATTTTATATTTTTTTCGCTCCAAAATTTCTTTAATGTTGGTGAAGGAGTTAATGCCATCTTGGGTTTTAAGAAAGAAATCAATGGCTTTTGCCAATTTTTCAATACTTTGGGTTGTAAAGCAATAAAGATGGATTTGGCATATTTAGCATATCCGGATAATATTTTTAATCTGATATAGCTGGCAAAAGTACTAGACTGAAAAGGAAAATAAATAAGTGTGTCCGGATTAAATTCACGGGTAATTTTCTTTATTTCTGAGTCATAAAACAGCTTATTTGTATTTACAACTACCACATTGTCTTGTTCAATACCATATCTGCAAATAACCTTTACCCGATAGTTTTTATTTAATTCTACAAACAGATTATAAACTGTTTTCTTTATCCCTTCGTCATAAGGCGGATTCAAATATTCCGTAACTAAAAGCACCTTTTTTTTCATTTCAATCTAAGACTAACAGGCTATTTTACTAATTGATTGCTTTATTATTATTAAGTATCCTAACCAATGTATCAATATTATTTTTAGAAAATTTCTCAGCAATTATTTCCTTGTTCGCTCTTCCCATTTCACCCCATTTTTCGGGATGATCCAGCATATGTTCTATAGCTTTTTGTAATTCGGCTACATTCCTTTCCTCCACCAAAATATCTTTTACCAGTTCCGGATTTCCGGCATGTTTTGTAACTATTACGGGTTTACCCCATGCCATAGCTTCCATAATTGCCACCGGAATACCCTCTCTTTCAGAAGGATTACCATCTTTATAATAATCTGTATAAGAAGGCAAACAGAAAATATCGCACGATTCAAATAATATATCTATAATAGGGTTTCCTTGCCTGCCTAATACAGCCACGCTTTTTCTTATATTGTACTTTTCTATTAGTTCATTTACATCAATAGCGTCATGATCTAAATTAGAACCGCCAACTACCCAAACGACAAAATCATCTCTTTTTAAATTTGAAACGGCTTCAAACAACACTTTATACCCTTTCTTTTCCACCCAATTGGCTACCACCAATATCCTTTTTTTGTCTTTTACGTAGTTTAAATTGTCAATATCAGGGAATAATCGCATAATCTCAATGTTAGACTCCTTTACCCCAAATTTTTCTATTATAATTTCCTTGTTAAAATCAGATATTGTAAGCACTTTATCACAAGCTGCAAATAACTTGCGAATCTGAGCATTTTTGTCATATACTTCTCTTTGATACAATTCGTGGGCGTGTACTGTTACAGTTAGAGGCACATCCATTAATTTCTTTAAAAAATAACCGATATATAATTTTTTATCTCCCATTTGGCAATGGATGGCAGTAATATTTTTTGACTTTATATCATCCCAAAAACTCATAGCAGCAAAAAAATAAGGCAAAACCCCAAATTTTCTTGCTTCAAGTAACATTTTGTTTATTTTTCGGTTAGTAAAAAGAAATTGCAAATATTGCTTTATGGCCTTTTTCTTATTGGCTGTAGCAAGTTTCCAATGCTTTTCTGGCATACATGGCCCATTACCTAATTGAGTTAAACCCAAATAAAAGTCAATATTCTTCTCTTCTAACAATTTCAACTCATTGTAGGTAAAGCGATGTAAGCCTATTTTAGCGGATGTGATATAAAGAACTGTACCTTTTATTTCCAAAACTCAATTGAATTAACCATTATAACTTACTTTATTTTTCAATCTTTGTAATTGTTCAACACCTTGGCTTCGGCAATATCAATTTTTAATTTATCTGTATAAAAATTGTTCACTAAGTCATTGGGATCAAACAAAACTATAGGATTTTTTTGATAATTAGACCGCACTATGGCATTCTGTGGAGAATCGCATATAAAAATATCAAGCGGCACCTTATTTAAATCAGAAATTTTCTTCTCTTTTACATAGAAAAATATTGCTTTAAACAGATTTTTTAACCCCGGTTTTCTAATAATAGAAACGTCTATATCTGAATGTTCACTAAGTGTACCCCTGCAAATTCCGCCATGGGAAACTACGTAATCTAACCAGGTTTTATCTGAGAGATTTTCCAATCTGTCTTGTATCTCTTCTAATTGTAAAAACAATGCTTTTTTTGATGTTTTTAACCATCTCATCCGGTGAACCCATAAAACATAAAAATTGCAATTTACTAGCCAATTGAGCGTATGGGCGATAACAAATGAGATAATCAAATTTATAACATTCCAATTATTACCCGTAAGAGAAAAAAGCAAATATATAAGAACAGTAAAAACAACTGTAAATAAAATCTTATAATATTTTTCTGATTTATCTGCATGTAAAACACCTTGCATAAGCCAGTTACTTGGAATTTGAAGCCAAGTAAAGTATTTGTTTTCCAACACTTTTTTTCTAAAAATCTCAAACATTTATAAATTCTTTTATTTCTTTTTTTACACTTTTTATGTCTCGGTTATTATCTATCACTTTTAAGTTTAAGTCATTAGATAAAATCTTGTAAACTTTTATTTTAGCGGCAAGATTTTTATCATAAAGCGTATCCAATTTTCTTTTTCTGATTACATCTTCTTCAACTTCAAGAATAATCAATTTTAAATTATCCGGCAATAAATTAATAAATGCCTTTCCTACTTTAGACTTATGTAAATTATAATTCTGTGTGCTTACCATCAAATCTGCCAGTGTATCTAAGCTAAATCTATCAAATAAAATAACATCATCTTTTTGAATTGACTTTTTTTGGGCATTCCATTTTATTTTAAAATCAATTAATTGCAATTTTGGAAATAGCCATGACACAAATTTTGACTTATAAAAATGATGTTGCCCATATTTAATACCATTTATGGTTTTATAGGTGGTTAAACCTACCAATCTGCATATTGCCATCAAAGGCTTTGACAAAATCTTTGGAGACCTAATCCATATATGATGAGTAGATTTGTTATTACTGTTTAAATCTTTTTCTATACTCTTTATATATGTTGTCTTACCTATACCATCTGGGCCTGCAATATAAAAACAACTATTTTTCATAAACTCTTTACTCATAAGAACACTTAGTTTTTAATCATATATTGCTCAATTAAATTAAGTATTATCTGTGTGGTATCCTCCCATTTTGTGTTTATAGTTTCTACTATATCATGTTTAAATTTTTCGCGAAAAGAAATATCTATCTCATCAATTTTATTTCTGAGTTTTTCTAAATCTGTTATTTCAAAAAACAATCCTTCTGCCACAAGTTGCTCATTTACAGCCATTGATCTACCTCCGGTATAAATAGTTGGAACCCCCATTAACGCAGTTTCTCTTGCCACAGTATCACCAGATGATATGGCAAAAAGGGCATAATACATTAAGGAGTAAATATCTGTTACAGGCTCTTCGAGTACAATGCAATCCTTATCTTTAAAATACGCTTTCTTATTCTTATTCTCAAGAGATAGCAAAATTTTTAATCCTCTTTTTTGAATATGTTCAATAATATTCTCTAAGATCCTATTTTCATCTTGATAATTAAGGCTTACCGAGTCTATCTCTCTAACAAAAACATACTTATTTTCTTTTAGATTATAATTGCTTAAAATAGATTTATCTGTTTTTAGATAGTTTGGATGCAAATAAGCCAGTTCTTTAAAACCTTTATATTTTACCGTTTTTGAGTTTTCATAGGCAATGGTATCCGGATAAATATGTTTTGTAGAAAACCAGTTGGCATGAAAAAACGGAATTTTATATTCAAAATCATCATCAAAAGCAAGATAGGGTTTTCTGCACCACCATGCCGAAATAGCAGCAGTAGAGCCAAAGCAAACCACCAAATCAATACTATTTTTTCTTATGTAAGAGATTATCTTTCTATCTCGGTTTAGTTGCGTAATTACTTTAGACACAAACCCTTTTGCGTGTTCTCCTATCTTAACTATATTGTAACCCTTGAGTTCATACCGTAAGATACTTTCTAGTTTACCTCTATTTCTAAATGTGATAAAAACATTGTGCCCGTTTTCATCTAATGAAACTATACTATTTTTAAAGAAATTTACATCTACCGGATGGTTTATGTCAAATAAAATATTCATAAAGCCTGATTTTTTAAAAAATCAACTGATTTTGTTCATAAATGAAAAACCGGACTTAGCTATTTCATACAATAAAGGCTTGTAAACTTTAAAATACCTCCCATGTTCTACTAACTCACCGCCAAACTGAGCTTTGAACTTTCTAACACCATAGTCTTCTCCTTTTATTCCGGCCCCCATAAAGTCAAATTCCTTTAACTTCTTTTTCAACCCAAATTGTATAGCCGCCCATGCAGCAACTGTACTTGGATATTGATGCTTATATTCCCTGTCCATTCCTCCTCTATACCAATCGTAAACGGTATTGTTATCATATACCAGAAACCCTCCGCCTATTACCTTTTTCTCAAAAATCAAGGCCACTACATTTCCTAATTCCATCTTGGCCAGATTCCTAAAGAATTCTATAGAAGGAAGTGGCTTTTTTACCTTGTGAAGATAAATATCATATATAATTTTATAAACACCATTAATATTTTCATCAGAATTTACGAACGAGATTTCAACTCCTTCTCGGAAACTTCGTCTTATCTGCCTTCTTTTTTCGGAAGTTAAATTAGAAAAAATAATTTCTTCTTCATTTAGCGGTATTTTAAAGTTTTGATATGGAACATAGTCAAATCTTTCTTGTTTAAAAACATGGTCATAGGCACTATAATCCGTAGCGTTTCTAAACTCTATATATATAGCTTTTGAGCGTAAACTCTTTTCTATTTGTTGCAACAAATACGCCAAAACACTTTCTTGGTCGCATTCATCTGCAAATACCGGGCCACCATATACTATGGCTCTTCTGGAAAAATATTTTTTTACAATTAAACCACTATGTTGTATAACAACCAGACACAATGCCAATAATTTCTCCTCATTTGAATACACAGCAAAAACCTCAACTGAACTATCCGGTTGTTTGTTCCAAAATTCATACATCTGAGGATATTGAAATACCGAGCCATAAGGTGAATTCTTTACCAGCTTATGCCAATCTTTCAATTTAATGCTTTCAAAAGTATTTTTTACGCTATACTCCAATTTTTTAATTTTTTAAACAAATTCTTTATAAAGACTCATAGTTTCATTAATCATCTTATCCAATGCAAATAAATTCCTAATCCTTTTAGCACCGTTTTGCCCAAATTTTTTGGCAATATCTGCATTATTTAAAAGATATATAATTTTTTCTGCTAACAGTTCCGGTTTTTGCGACTCTAGCAAATATCCCGTTTCATTGTGAATGACCAGCTCTGCGGTACCGCCTCTTCCGGTAGCAATAACCGGTTTTTCAAAAATCATATATTCCATTACAGCATTGGAAATACCCTCACTAAAGGTGGCTAAAACTCCTATGTCAAAAATATTAACGAAAGATTCTACATCTTGTTGCTTTCCCAAAAATAAAAATGAGTTTTCGTGTTCTTTTGGGATTTGGTTTTTTATCTGTTGTAAATTAGGCCCATCTCCTATTGCCATAAAAACAACATCCTCTGTGGTATTGAGCACAAGCTGAGCCGCTTTTACAAAAGTGCCATAGTCCTTTTTATCAGAAAATGTGGCTACCATACCCACAACTTTTTTATTACCAACAGCATATTGTGTTTTTAAGTCTTCTGCTGATTTTTTTACTTTAACTCTTTCAAAATCAAAGCCATTATAGATTACTCTCCCTTTCTTTTTTGGTACATGATAGGATTTTAACCCTGCATAAGAGTTAGACAGAACTACATCAGAAAAAGGATAACTTGCGGCATATGAAAGGTAAAGTTTTGAAAATCTTGATACCTTAGGCGGTGCAGTAGTAATCATAGAATTGATAAAAGGAATTCGCTTTGACCTACACACAGGAGCAAAATGCAAAGCGGCAATATTATCCCAACAGTGTACAATATCGGGTTGCGATGCTTGTAACAATTGTTTAAATTTTGAAATAATTTTTCTATCTTTTCTTATATTTCGTTCTAAACGATGAATTATTAAATTCTGATTGTAAATTTCTTTATAATGGACAGAACCCGTTAAAAGCAATAGCTCACAAGTTACATTTTCTTTATTAGACAATCCTTTTATTAAAGAAAGCAACCTGCGTTCTTTTCCGCCAGATCGCATGGATTCTATGATGTAGAGTATTTTCATAAGTAAAAATCTAATTCTCCTTATCAATTAAATCAAAGTAGTACAAGCCACCAATAGGTAAATATAACCAGAGATATATTGAGGAACCGAAAGAATTTACCGTCATCAATATAAAGAAAAATGGAATGATATAATAAGCATTTTTTAATTGGCCCAACATAGATTTGAAATGAATTGTCTTTATCAATTTTACCAGTAGTTGAAAAAATATTAGCAATGGAATAATTCCTGCATGATATAAAATGTATAGGAAATAATTATGAGGAGCTCTTTTTAGGTAAATTTTTTCCTGATTACCAAATACAAGAGTTTCAGGATGATCAATAATCCACTCCGTATATATTACCCATTTTCCTGCTCTACCTTTCTTATCCTGAGGATTTACAGCTGCTTTTGCAGATGGGTCTAGAAAACGTTGAAAAACCAAATCAATTTGTTCGCTAAATAAAAAATAAAAAGAAATAATAGCCACTAATAATGCAAACTTAGCTCCCCCCGATTTATTAGTTACTAAGAAAATCAATATTATTACGCTTAAACCTATAAACGCTGTTCTTGACCCTGTTAATAATATACCAAAAACTGCCAGAGCAAAAAACAGAACATACTTCTTTATATCTTTATCTTTTTCAAATAAGGACACAAAGAAACCAAAAACTCCGGCTAAAAAAATCCCGGCACTATTTTCGTCTCCACCGGCAGAATACAATCCTAAAAACCTAGAGTAATCACTTCTAAGAAGAGTGGATTTATTTTCATATACACTACCAATATCAAATACGATGAGTAATTTGGTAAAAAACATAGAAATAACAAGGACAGCAAGTGAAGATTGGATACCAACTTTTATAAATTGAAAAATTTGTTCTTTGTAAATAATCTTTATCAATAAAATTAAAGAATAATGATATATAAAAAGTCTAAATACATTCTTGGCAACATATGACATCTCACTTTCCTCAGAATGCCCCATCAGAACATCTTTAGTAATAACATAAGAATTTATAAAGAACAAAAACCAAACAAAATTAATAGCTAACTTTTGAAAGTTATTCAGCTTAATTTTATACCCGCGAGACATACTAAGCAAAGTAAACAATGCCGCTCCATTTACAATTTCAAATGGACCTAAAACGCCAAACATTTTAAAATCTGTAGGTATTAAAGGACTTATTGGTAACTGAAAAACAAAAAAAGCAATTACCATTTTTTTGTCAATAAAAAAAAGTAAAGCAGAAAACAATAAATAAAACAGAATTCCTATTTCAAATGCTCTCGCTTTTACAAGAAATATCTGCACTGCTAAAAAAGCAGCAAGAGCTACAAAAAAAATTAAACTTTTATTAGCCTTCAAAATAATTCTAGTTTATAGTTTATTTTTACCAGAAATCTAAACCAAAAATGAGCGAGATTAACTCTTCTAAAATGCCATATTTGCATTAGAAAATACCAACCGGAAGAGTATTTAATGTATGAATCTTTTTTGTGCCATTCCCATTTATTTATCATTACCGGAGTAATTCTGGAAATTCTGTTAATTTTATAATCCGGTGAGTTTTTAATGGCTTTCCGTTCCTGAGTAGATAAATCTCTTGCTGCAGTAGACATTAGATAACCCAACTCTTCTGCAATTCGCACACCTTCTTTGGTTCCACTTCCTCCCGGCCAACATAAAAAATTAACTTTTTTATCTAGTTTATCTTCAATTATTTTCTTGGTATATTCCAGTTCATACCTTATGCGATTTTCATATTCTTTTTGATCTTCTCTATGTTCAATTATATTCATACTTTTTTTAAGATCCTCAGCATATCTAAATAACTCTTTTTTCCAATCATTCTGTTTAAAGAAATTATTTCCTTTTTTAATTGCATATTGATGAATCTTTTCACTGAAATCATTATTGACAAACACTCTTTTAGAACTTAAAGATTTTTCGTGTTCAAAAATTGGCATTCCGTATTTGATAATACTCTGATTAAAGATTTGCAGATTTGGTTTTTCTTTCTCATTTTCATTCCAGTCCATCCATATATAATCATCTCCCGGATGCCGGAAATCAATAATTTTATCTGATATTGGATACCATGTATGTGTTTTGGCATGACTTTGAACATCAATTACACCCTGCTCATCCATTTCTTTTAATTCACTCCAATTACAAAAGCCAATTTTATTTAGATTATTAACGTCAAAATCTAATACACCGGGATTAAAGGTTTGCCTTTTAGCTTCGGAATTATCAACAAAATCAGGATTTACGAATATTGTTCCTTTCATTCCATATTTCTTTAGTAATGGATATGCAAAAACATAATTATCTAAGTAACCATCGTCAAAAGTTAAAAAAATTGATTTTTTTGGCAACGTTTTACCTTTCATAATATAATCATAAATATCTTGAAATATTATGGTATTATATCCATTTTTCTTTAAAGTTTTGAGTTGTTCTTCAAAAACTTGATACGGACATGTGAGATAATTCCAATGCCATTTACTTTCAGGCACACCTACAGAATGATACATAATAACTGGAATTCGAGGCTTTTTCATATTAGAATTGTCCATGATTATCTAATATTTTTTTATATTGATTAATTGTTTTATTAAATGAATAATTGTTTTCGTAAAATTTTAGAGCATTCTTTTTTAATTTTTGCCTAATATCTTTATTTTCAACAATTAGTTTTATTTTTTGAGCATACTCCTTAGCATCTTTAACCTTAAAAATCAACGAATTACTCTCATTGTTTGCTATCGCCTTTAGGCTTGGAGCATCAGACACAATAGAGGGTAATCCATTAGCATAAGCTTCTAACAGAGATACCGGAAGGCCTTCAAATTCTGAACAGATAGTATAACAATCAGTAATAGCATATAACTGTGGAAGATCTTCGCGTTTTACAAATCCTTTAAACATAACTACATCTTGTAAATGCAAACTATTACTTAGATCTATTAGATTATCCTTAGAAAGCCCATCACCTACTATTACAAGTTTTAGATTATGTTTGTATATATATTCTTTTGACAAAGAACCCACAGCGTTTATTAATGTATCAACAGATTTAAGGGGCTTTAGTGAACCAACATAAAGGATAATAAAATCTTTTTGTCCAAAATTCCACTTTTCTCTATAATTGCTATTTTTTTCTTCAATCTTAAATGGTATAATCGGAGGGCTGTAAATAATTTCTCTTTTAGATCTTTTTTTATACTCATCAACAATACTCATAGACACCCCTTTTATGGCAGAAGCATGTTTGAAAAATAATTTATGGGGTAAGCGTGGCTTCCAAGAGCTCATCCCCCCACCATGGATTGTAAAGAAATAAGGAATTTTTAAAAAATATTTTATTAATGGAAAAACCATCCATCGTGTCCAATAATTTCTTGAGTAGCTCAAATAAATAATTTT
>PDWJ01010356.1_pt1 | contig 12943 bp, 9 predicted proteins | sample 1430881 | NCBI WGS metagenome assembly PDWJ01 (sample SAMN01162460, study PRJNA174530) | Oral metagenome, whole genome shotgun sequencing project. | biome: Marine environment; feature: Marine mammal; material: Swab sample of the gingival sulcus; isolation source: swab sample of gingival sulcus... | reverse complement strand
GGTCTCCGTTTTTGATCTTAGAAAACCAAAATTTATGGGTATCCCATGGCTCGCCTTCAACCGGCTCCGCCAAATTTACAGAAACAATGATACACTAGCTAAAAAAAGATTAAACTGTCCTAAATCATGAGGACTGATTACTTAAAATGTATGATTTAAGTTTATTAAGGTAATGCTTTTATTGATGATGTGAAGTTTTACCCACAAATTGCCAAAGATAACCGGCTGTGGTCAAAAATGCCTAAGTATGCTACTATGACTGACTCTAAATAAGTTGTTTTATGAACTTAATCACATTGAATATGTAATGGCGGATTTGATTTTAATTGAGCCTGATTTGTGTTTTGAAATAAATAATTCAATGACTTTTTATAAACGTAAAACAAGCTGAGTTAATTACTATTCGTTATGAATAATTCGCAAATCCTTATTATGGACACGATGAAGAGGTCAGCAACTAAAAGGATTAAAAGTCCAAACAAGGTAATGCTGCCGGCCATGATTCCAAGTTCAAAATCAAGGGGCATACAAAGGGGCTTTTTTAAGATGTTTATTTTACATATTATTGGTATTTAATAAATTAATCCGTCTATTGGTGAACTTGAGGAGGTTCCTATACTAAGCGAGTGGCGTAGTCTAGCCATTTTGTAAGTCTGCCAGTAAGTCGGCTTGGTATTCCTGTGTGAGCGGGGTGATGATTTGATCTAAATCACCCTCCATAATTTCGCCGAGCTTGTACAGTGTCAGGTTAATGCGGTGGTCGGTGACGCGTCCCTGAGGGAAATTATAGGTGCGGATGCGATCGCTTCGGTCACCCGTGCCGACCAAATCGCGGCGCATTTCGGTTTGCTCGGCTTGCTGCTTGGCTTTTTCGGCATCGAGTAATTTTGCTTGTAATAAGCTCATGGCGCGGGCTTTGTTTTTGTGCTGTGACCGTTCATCCTGACACTCAACGACAACACCGGTCGGCAGGTGGGTAATACGAATGGCCGAATCTGTTTTATTGACGTGCTGACCGCCGGCACCCGATGCACGAAAAGTATCGATGCGTAAGTCAGCCGGATTAATGTCGTAATCATCAACCAAGTCGATTTCAGGCATAATGGCAACGGTGGCGGCAGAGGTGTGGACGCGTCCTTGCGATTCGGTTTCCGGCACGCGTTGAACGCGGTGAGCACCCGATTCAAATTTCAGTTTTGAGTAGGCACCATTGCCGATAACGCGGGTAATAATTCTATTAAAACCCCCGTGTTCGGCACGACTTTCTGACAACAGTTCCATTTGCCAGCGCTGACGTTCGGCGTACTTACTGTACATGCGAAATAAATCACCGGCAAAAATACCGGCTTCGTCACCGCCTGCACCGGCACGAATTTCCAAAAAGACGTTATTGTTATCGTTGGGATCTTTGGGTAGCAGTAGAAATTGTAACTCGTCATTGAGGCGTTCAATGGTGGCATTGGTCTCTTCGATTTCCATTTGTGCCAATTCTTTGAGTTCTCCGTCATCCGCTGCTAACATTTCGGCGGCTTCTTTTAGTGTTTTTTGGGCCTGTTGATAGTCGCTGTAAGCTTGTTGGATGGGCTGTAGCGTTGAATACTCTTTGGACAAGTCACGGAATTTGTTCTGGTCGGTAATGATGTCGGGGTCGGAAAGCAAATTGCTCACTTCTTCGTAGCGTTCGTTAAGACTATCGAGTTTTCTTATTAAGCTGTTGTTTATCATTGTATTGTATCGGTGTGGTGTCTGCTGTCGGCTAGTATGATAGCAAATGAGTATAGTATCAACCTGTTGTGCATTTAGTAAATAATATTTCAGTAATAAATATAATCAGTTGAAAAACAAATAATAACAATCAACCCATCGTCATTGCAAAGTACGAGTGATGTGGCAATCTCCAATGACTTTACATAAAGTTCAATCTAAACGATAGACCTTTCTTACGGTAGCAGGAAACGGCTTCACTACCGTTCGTAATGACGAAATATTCTTTAAAAATAAACTGGGCAAAAAGCCGCTAATCAAAAGGGTAGATAGATTTCACTGCTTCCAGTACATCGCTTTGTCCTTTTTCGCTGGCTTGGCGAATCAGCAGACTGGGATGGTGGGTGAGTTTTTTGGTCAGACGGGTGGCCAATTCCTGCATAACGAGCGAAGCGTCTTCACCGTTGGCAATGCGTTTTAGTGCCCGCTCGGTTAAGCGTTGTTTTTCCGCCTGAGCGAATTCGTGAAGACTTTTAAGCAGATGATGGTGTCTGCGCAATTGCAACCATTCGTTAAAGTGTTGGTTGTATTCTTCAATCAGTACCTCGGCTTGCTCAGCAGCCTGTTGGCGTAGATGTTGATTTTTATCAATAATATTCCGCAAGTCGTCAATGCCGAATAAATAACTGTTACTCAGTTTTTTTACGTCGGGATCAATATCGCGGGGAACCGCCAAATCCAGTAGCAGTTGCATGCGGTGTTTGCGTTGTTTTTGCCTGTCTCTTAAGGCATTGGCAGTTACGGTGAAACTTCCCCGGCCGGTGGCACTAACGATAATATCAGCCTCGTGAAGATGGTTGTCAAGCTGCTCGATTGACATGGGATAACCGTTAACTTCGAGCGCCAAACTTTGTGCTTTGCTAATGGTTCGATTGGCAATTAAAATTTTGCCGACTCCTTTTTTATGCAGTATCTTGCTTGCCAGTACACCGGTCTGACCGGCGCCGATAACCAAGGCGGTAACATCGGTGTAGTCATAAAAAAATTGCTCGCTCAATTTAATGGCGGCATAGGCAATGGAAATCGAGTTTTCACCCAGCTTGGTATTACTTCGGACATTTTTTGCCACGTAAAAAGCCTCTTGGAACAAGCGATTGAGCGTCTGTTTGACGGCTTTGTGCTCGAGCGAAGTTTGATAGGCTGCTTTGATTTGTCCTAAAATTTGCGGCTCACCCAAGGCAACCGAATCAAGCCCCGTTGCTACACGAAATAAGTGGCGGGAAGCCAATGCATCCTTATATAGATAGGCGTGATTTTTTAATAGCTGCAGGGGAATTTGGCGGTAATCAGACAGCCATTCGTACATGCGCTTCGGATGCGATACATCGCCCAGATAGAGTTCTGTCCGGTTGCACGTTGACAGGACGACGACTTCATCTGCAATATTGGCACCTTTTAGATCAGCCATTGCCGAAGGTACCTCAGCTGCAGAAAAACTCACCTTTTCACGAACAGTAAACGAAGCGGTTTGGTGATTGACACCAAAAGCTAGTAATGACATTGTAACCCTTTATAGTACTATTTAGTTATTATGCGGGGTGTATTATAAATAATTTATTGGTAAAATCCTATAAATAAAAACAGACTAAAGAACTTAGGTTAAGTAATGAAAATAATTAAAAGACGCACCATTGCGTTGTTGCTGCTGGGAATAATAGCGACACAACAAACGCTTGCAGATTCCAAAACAGATAGCCTGCCTCAATCGTGGGATAATGAGAGCCGATCGGTTTATGATTTGCTGAGTGCACAAATGCAAAATGCCGATGCTGATTATCGCGGTTCGGTTGATACCTTGGTTAAATTCGCCAAATCGCAAAAAAACAATCAGCTCTACGCCAGCGCATTTAAGGCGTTACTTGAGGTTGAGCGCTATGGAGAGGCGGTAACTCTAGTCAAAGAGTGGCAGAAACACACGAAAATGCCGCTGCATATTTACACCATTCTCGCTCAAACGTTAAATAATGAACCGGAACTGGCGATTAAAGCTATCCATAAACAAATTAAGCCACCTATCGAAGCCCACGATGTTTTGGCTGATACCGTGCCCATTTTGTTGCGTTACTGGTATCTTGACAGAACAACGGATGTTATTGGCAAAATTTATGAAGATTTTCCCGATAACGAGGCGGTAGCAGTGACTTATGCACGCCAGTTACGCTGGGCAGGAAGAGTTGACGAAGCGGTTAAAATTATTGATAAGTTGTTGTTTAAAGATCCTAAAAATATTAATTACCTAGATGAAAAATCAAACTGCTATCGATACGCCTTGCGTCTAAAAGAGGCTGAAAATGTTTGGAAGGATGCACTTGGTGACTACCCCGGCGATGAGCAAATAAAAGTTGCTTACGCCGAGTTTTTATTTAACAAGTATGATTTTCAGGGTGCAGAAAAAGTCCTTTCGAGTGTTGATGCAAAACACCTGGACAAAAACTTCGTCGAGCGTTTCCTGATTTGGTTACAATTGCGTGTTGCCGTTCATTTAAACAATTACAAAGCACTCGATACAATCTACGATTGGGAGAATGCACCAGCAAGGATGAGAGACAATCTGGCTTATAACCTTGCCACTTTGTTAATCGAAAATAAGGCGATGGATTTGGCAAAAACGTATTTGGAAAAAATTGATGAAGAAGGTGAGTTGGCGTTATCTGCCGCTTTAAAAAAGGCTCAGATTGATTACACCGACAGTATTGATAAAGGCAACGATTCGATGGTTCGACTGGCAGAAAAATACCATCTCAATGATAGCGAAGTCGTGCGGGAAAAAGCTAATGCGATGCAAAAAGCCGGTTTGGAAAAAATGGCTTACCAGTTGTTGACAGACTATTTGGCCGATAATCCAAAGAATGAGGATATTCGCTATATGCGTGCCTTGGTCGCTGCCGAAATGCATCATGATGATCAGGCGGTTGAGGATTTAAAAATATTATATAATCGTTCGCCGGATAACGAAGATTATCAAAATGCTTTAGGCTATACCTTATTGAGTAATACCGATGATTACGAAAGCGCCGAAGAAATGATTAAAAAGGCATTATCGGAACAACCCGGCAATGTCCCCATTATCGATAGTATGGGGTGGGTGTTATACCAACAAGGACAATATCAAGAGGCTTTGCCCTTTTTTCGCTATGCTTATGCCAATTATCAAGACGGCGAAATTATCGGGCACTATATTGCCTTGCTGGAAAAAATAGGCAAAAAAGCGTTATCAAAAACACTTTATCAATTAGAAAAACAATATTTGCCGAATGTTGAAAAAATAGAACGTTACAGACAATAATACCAGGGACGACAAACGAATGAATAAAAAAACAGTAAAAAAACAAGGAGTAAAACTCGTATTGTTGGCATTGTTAGTACAAGGTTGTGCGAGCAACCATATAGCCATTGAGACAAGATTGGTTGATCAGTGGAAACTAAACGGAAAAATTGCTATCGCTTATCCAAGTAGCAATTGTAAAGCGATAGGATGTCCGCCACGCAGTGACCAAGGTGGTATTGACTGGACTCAAGATAAACAAAATTATACGATTACCTTAAATGATCCATTTGGGCGAAGGGTCATCAATATTGAAGGTAACGAGCAGTCCTTGACCTTCAAAATCCCCAATAAGCCACAACAACAGACAACGCCAGAAAATTTTGTTCGTTTGCTAATTGGGCAATCAAAACAGAAAACAGCGTTGTCTGATTTAACGCCCAGAGATTTGCAGTATTGGTTGACCGGTCGCCCGGTACCGAAAATTGAACACGTAAAAAGAGAAAAGGGCGTGTTTGAACAAAAAGGTTATACCGTCACTGCTAAACAGTGGCGAGGAAGCCCTATTGGCAATATGCCGTCATTGGTGGTTATCAAAAAAGCGAACACCATGTTGCGACTGGTTATCAGAGATTGGATGAAACTGTAGAAAATTTTGCGAAATATGCAGGTTAAGCAAAGAGCAAGGAATGGCATCACAGTTAATTTCTGAGATATTGATTGGATGGGTGAAAATTGCGAGAAAACCCTATCGTCCTTAAGTTATCGGATAAAGGCACAATGCAGCTTGTCCGGCTCGGATGGGCTATTTGCTGAAATATGCCTTTTGGAGGGATTCGTGTAGCTGGCGCACGCGGGAATATTTTGATATGCTTCCTTTTTCCAAAATATTATCGTTATCCCTATGTCTCAATATCTTCAACCCTCCGATCTAAAAGCTATCCTGCACTCTAAACGAGCTAATATTTACTATTTGGAACACTGCCGCGTGATGCAAAAAGACGGACGGGTTTTATACCTGGCCGAAGCTGAGCGGGAAAATCTTTACTACAATATCCCTATCGCCAATACCACCTGTATTTTGCTGGGAACGGGAACATCCATTACCCAAGCGGCGATGCGTATGCTCGCCGGTGCCGGCGTTTTGGTCGGTTTTTCGGGTGGCGGGGCGACACCACTGCTGATGGCCAATGAGATTGAGTGGTTGACGCCGCAAAGCGAATACCGCCCCACTGAATATATTCAAAACTGGCTATCGTGGTGGTTTAATGACGCCAAACGCTTACACGTTGCCAAGGCCTTCCAGCACCAACGTCTCAATTTTATCCGACAGGCTTGGAACAAAGACAAAGACTTAAAACAATATGGCTTTGATAGTAATTCCGCTCATATCAGTGAATTACTGGAAAAACATCAAAACGCTATTGACAGGCAAATCAACGTTACCCACCTATTGCAATTAGAAGCCCGCCTGACTAAACAACTGTATAAACTCGCTGCCAGCAATACCAAGCAGGCAGGTTTTTCCCGACAGCACGATTCGCAAGACAAGGCCAATACTTTTCTTAATCACGGCAATTATTTGGCCTATGGATTGGGCGCGACCACAGCCTGGGTAATGGGGATTCCGCACGGTTTTGCCGTAATGCACGGCAAAACGCGGCGCGGGGCCTTGGTATTTGATATTGCCGATTTGGTCAAGGATGCCTTGGTCTTGCCCCAGGCGTTTATTTGTGCCGCCGAAAATGCGGTGATTTTCGTCAGTCAATGCGAGAAAAAAGCCCTTAAACGTACACGCCGGGTACTCGATGCTTTTGCTGATCGCATTGGTGATAATACCTGGCAAACCGTGATTACCGAGGAAGGCTTGCAAGCAGTAAAGAAACTGCTGCGTCAAACCGCCAGCAAAAATACCGCCGTTAGCTGTCATTGGATTCGCAGCCGAGCACGTTCCGATTTATTGTGGGTGGTGGGCAAACGCGATAAATTTGATTATCGCGGTGTGGTGCCCGTTAATTATACGGATAGAGACATTAATATTTTTCAAGACAAGTACGAATGGCAAACTCTGCCATTAATCACTTATGCTGCAATGATTGCGGCGCTGTTTCATGATGCGGGTAAAGCAACTTTGGCATTTCAGGACAAAATTAATCCAGAATTGCAAACAAAAGGCTATGAACCTTATCGACATGAATGGATTTCATTGCGAATTTTTGAAGCCTTTGTTCTATCATGCGAAATGAAAGATGACAGTGCTTGGCTCACTAAATTAGCCGATGGAGATTTTGAAAATATCAAAGACTGTATCAGAGATGACAAAAATCCTGATAACAAAAACCCCTTGCTAAATTTACCTCCGTTTGCCCAGTTGGTCGGTTGGTTGATTTTGTCTCACCATAGATTGCCCGTTTTTCCTCATTGGGATAAAACTCAAACTAATCAGCCGACTTTTACAGAAATTGAGCATTGGTTTGATACAAAATTATTGGCACTGTGGAATTCGCCCAAATGTCAATCAGCAGAAGAAATAGAACGATTGGACGACAACTGGCAATTTCTCAAATTGCCTTATGAGAGTATAAAGTGGGCAGCTTTTACCTGTACAAAAATATCAGAAGGAAAAGATAAAATACTGCAATTAATCGATAAGCAAAAAAATATCTTGCATGATGACTTGTTCACCTCGCACTTATCCAGACTAGCATTAATGCTGGCTGATCACCACATTACCATCGTTAACGAGTAATGAGCTATTAGAGCATATTATCAGTAAAAAAGAGATTAAGGAAAAGGAGAAGCTGGGGGATTTTAAGTGGCAAAACAATGTGATTAAAACCAGCGAAAAAATCGCTGATAAAACGCCACAACATGGTTTTTTCGGTATCAATATGGCATCAACCGGCAAAGGCAAAACCCGAGCCAATGCCAAAATTATGTATGCACTTGGTAAAGCAACGGGACAAATTCGCTTTAATGTCGCATTGGGGCTACGAACACTGACCCTGCAAACAGGTAAAGAATTTCAAGAAGACTTGGATATTGATAAAAAGGATATTTCTATCGCGGTAGGCGGTATTGCGGTAAAAGAGCTATTTGTCCGAAATCAAAGAAATGAAAAAAAAGATAATGAGCTGTTTTCAACAGGTAGTGACTCAGCTGATGATGTTTTAAATTCGGAGTTTTTAACCGAATATGACGGTACGATAGACAAGGATTCACACTCACTGTTTCAATGGACAACTAAGCACCACGATAAAAACAAACATCGCATTAATAAGCTTATTTTGCCTCCAGTATTGGTGTGTACTATTGACCATCTTATTCCAGCCACTGAGGGCATAAGAGGTGGGCAACAAATCGCACCTATGTTGAGATTGCTCGGCAGTGACTTGATTTTAGATGAACCCGACGATTTTAATTTGTCTGATTTACCCGCATTATGCCGATTGGTACATTGGACGGGGCTATTAGGCCGTCGCGTGCTGTTGTCAACGGCGACTATGCCCCCAGCCTTGGTTTATGCTTGCTTTGAGGCCTACAAAGCCGGTTGGTCGCATTATGCCAAAGCCAATTTAGCCAATTGGGACGGTAATATTCAATGTGCTTGGTTTGATGAGTTTAATACCGATAGCAAATTGTTATCGGCCTACAAATCGTTTCAAACGGAACATAGAAACTTTGTTCAAAATCGTGTCAAGCAATTAAGTGATGTGCCTGCAAAAAGAAAAGGTAAAATTGTCACTATTGGGAAAAACAAAGAACAAACCGTTTATCAAAATATGGCCGATACCATTTTCCACAGCATTAATGAACTACATAAAAATCATTATGTCAGTAAAGACGAGAAATACGTTTCTATCGGTTTAGTACGTATGGCAAATATTGACCCCATGATAGCGGTTGCTAAAAACTTATTAGCTATGGATGCACCTGAAAATACAAAAATTCATTATTGTGTTTACCACAGCCGCTTTCCACTGGCGATACGCTCACGTATCGAAGAAAAGTTAGACTATATTCTAAAAAGAAAAGATGAGTATAGAGATAGATTATGGGAAAACGAAAAAGGTATTGGTGGTATTGTAAATAATAGCAAAATTAGTAATCATATTTTTGTGGTGCTTGCTTCCCCTGTTGCCGAGGTCGGACGCGATCATGATTATGACTGGGCAGTGGTTGAGTAAAGATTTACATGACTGGCTATCAGAAAGTGAAATAAAAATTATTAATGCTAATCCGAAGATAAAATTTCCTGATAAAAAAACAGTTATTGAGACGAAAAAATATGATAAATTTAACAAATTAAACGAATTGGAACACCAGGCGATTATTAAGCAACTCTTTGGTCAATATAAGAATGAGCAACACAAGATAAATAATGAGTCAAAATTTGTACGAAGTGCTAAACCTTGGTGGAAAGAAAATATTCATTGGAGTGGTGAATTACAATCACAACAAAAATTTAGAGAATCTGAGGGAAGAGATATTATTTTATGCCGCTATTTAGAGTCTGAACTTCATCCCATCAAATGGAAAGAGAAAGTTAATAAAAAAACAGCTTATGAACATAATAGACTAGAGTCTTTAGAGAATGTTGATATTACCCCTGAAAATACGATTAATTACGGGAGCAGTGTTGATTTTTGGTATAATTTTGACGAAGAAAAAATATATTTAGAGTTGCTTACCACATTGGAAAATTATGAAAATTTGTCAGCCGTTAGTCGTCGCTTTGGTGAACTAATCGCTCCTGTTTATAAAAACGCCAATAAACAATATTTTAATTATCATATCCAACTAGGGTTGTATCGTGTAACAGATGAGGGAAAGTAAATGTTTGAAAATCAGACCACCTGGAAAAGTATCATTTTAAACTTTTTTGAAACTTCAGTTGCAAAATCGGCTTTGATTGGATATCCGATGTGGCGAACAAAAAAATTGCTTCAGGCAAGCGAATTATCAAAGTGACCCACACAACAAAATTCACTCACACTTCGGCACATAATGATGGGCTCGCGGTAATGTATGTAAAGGATAATCAAGGGTACTTTTGTAGCGATAGCATGAAGGATTTACAGTATGATTTGGCACATAATAATGGTAATTTGGTTACTGTATCTCGATTTCTTGCCCTTGAGAATGATGATAAAATGATTCTAGATTTAATTTTGGAAGATAGCTTTGATTTTTTAGAAGGTTTTTATCGTAACAAAGAGCAACTTGAAGAGTGGAAACAAGGGTTGGCAATGATTGTTGAAAAACGAGAAATTACATCATGTGATAAATTAAAATCTATTTACTTCCCAGTTGACGACTCACATAAAAGCTATCATTTGCTCACCCCTCTGTATGCAACTTCCTTGTCTCAGCAAATATTTATTGATCGAACAGCAGCAAAATATAGTAAGCGTAACGACACTTTTACATCAGGGAATGGCAATATTTATTTTGCTGATATGGCTTACACAAATTATGGTGGGGAGCATGCGAAAAACGTTTCTATGCTTAATGCAAATAGGGGTGGTAAAGGTTTTTTGTTTTCCTGCCAACCACCAGTATGGGAAAATCAGTATAGTCAATACCAAAGACAAAGAGAAATATTTGATGGGGGTATACTTAGGTTTAGGTCTCAAGAAACACTGACTTTTTTAACCGACTTTATTTTAAGATTTCAAAATGTTGAGTTGAGCCTCGCTGCACCAAAACGTAAAATTTGGCTTGAGCAATGGGTGAATAAAATTTTGGATACTGTCACAGCATATGCGGATGAAATTATATTCTCTCACAATGCTGGATGGACATCTAGTATTCCCAATAAACTCAACAAGGAATATCAGTTTTGGTTAGATCCTTATAATGATGACGCTATATTTCAGCAGAATAGACAGAAAACCTCATGGGAACAGAAAATTAGCACTGATTTTGTTCAATGGTTGTCAAGAAATATACGTTATTTAGCTGAAAAAGAGAAAAAAGACTTTAATGGTAGTGACTGGATTAAAGGGCTATTCAGGGATTTAGCCAATGAAAAATTGAGACAACATAGAATGAACCTAGAGGCATTGCAGTTTTCATACATAAATAACGAAAACAAGGAGGAACTGTTATGAGCAAATTTATTTTGCTTAAAAATATTCAAGTAGAAAATGCCAATGCTGTATCAGGGTTTACTTGGGGATTTCCTGCACCAACACACTTTCTGGGGTTTGTTAATGCATTGAGATTGAAGCTTAATTCTAACTTAATGGATAAATCACGGTATTCAAACTTTTCAGACATTCTATTGAAAGGTTGTGGTATTTTTAGTCAAGCACACCAAGTCCATACTTATCAGCCTTATACGGATGACAATAAATTATATCGAGATGATATTCAATTTAGTCAAAGACGTGGCACCAACTACATGCTTTTTCAAAAGAGTAGGTCGGAAACGCCGCCTGTTATTGAAGAAGCCAAAATGAACTTTAAGGTGTCTTTGCTTATTGAGTACGAGGGCATCGTCGATAATGACATTCAGTTTGTTAAATTTATAGAAAGTTGTTGTTACCAAATGAGGTTAGCAGGTGGTAGTATTTTTAAGGTCGAAGATATAAAACTATATAGTATTGAAGGAGCAGATAAAGCGATTTTAGTCAACTTGAAGAGACAGTTGTTGCCTGGTTTTGCACTGGTTGACAGGAGTAATTATTTAAAAGAACACTTTAATAATATTTCTAAAAAAGACAAATCTAAGCAATTGTATGATGCCTGGTTAGATTTTTGTGCAGTGAAACAAAGAGTTAGGCCAAAGACCGATTTGATTACTAAATTTATTAATAGGTATGCCAAACAGAATGGCCGAAATGATATTTTAGATATTTGGGGAGAGCATTTAGATAGCACTTACGAAGAAGGCCGGGTTCCTCAAGAATTAGTTAAATTGTTTCAATCAGAAAAAGTTAACAGTCAACTGGCAGACCAGTGGAAAAACTATCTTAGTCCGAACAAAGAGACTCCTATAGATTGGGAGTATCAACCCAAACCGTTTAAAGGCTATTTAGTACCAATTATGAGCGGCTATAAAGCCCTATCAAAATTATATGATGGACGTTCAGAAGAGGTGCCTAAAATTACGAGCGCTAGAGATAATATTACGCCAGTTCGTTTTGTGGAAGCCATACATAGTGTTGCAGAGTGGAAAAGTGTACATAGATTAAACGAATTATCCGATATTATAGAAACGCTATGGTACTACCACCATGAGGATGGCTGGTATTTGTGCAAAAATAAGATGAATTCAGAAGAAGATCAATTCATTATAGAAAAAAATAGTGATACTTCAAGTTCGTATGAAGATGAATGTAATTAATCGTTTTATAGGAGATTTACCATGACTAATATTGCAAAAACAATCGCAGAGAAAAAATTATTAAAAGAGTTACCGACAATCCTCTCTTTTACACGTAATCTTGAGCCATCAGATGCATTGATGTATTCGGGAAAGTGGGATAATAAGGAAAAAGATAATAGCGACATAGAAATTAAAGTTAGAAATAAATCCGTTGATATCGAGATAAACGGTGAAGAAGAAAGCGTTGATATCAGTGTGATTGCTAATCGTCAAAATTTTTGGCGGAAAATTGTCTTATCTGATAGAAAGAATCTGGGTACAAAAAGTCAGTATAAACTTACCAAAGGCAGTCGTACAGAAGGTAATCCTGTTGAGGGAGATAAAGCTTCTTTATTTGATGGTGACGATACATTAAAGGTTAGTTTTATGTTAAAGGTTTTAGGTAATATTGGAGAGCCTACAGCCTGTAACGAACCAAGTTATGAAGAAATTTTAACTAAACGTTTTAACCTTATAAAAGAGCAAGGTGGCTTAAAAAAGTTGGCCCAACGTTATGCCTATAATATTGCTAATGCAAGATT
>PDWJ01006657.1_pt1 | contig 12943 bp, 10 predicted proteins | sample 1430881 | NCBI WGS metagenome assembly PDWJ01 (sample SAMN01162460, study PRJNA174530) | Oral metagenome, whole genome shotgun sequencing project. | biome: Marine environment; feature: Marine mammal; material: Swab sample of the gingival sulcus; isolation source: swab sample of gingival sulcus... | reverse complement strand
TGCAAATGGCGCGTGACCATCGCACCAAACGCCGCTGTCGTGAGAACAAATGGGGCAGGGGAGATCATGCCAAGCACGGCGAGGGAGAGACCATAGATACCCCCTTGATCGGCCCCACTACTTCTTCCCGCAATGAACCCACCAAGGACAGAAAGCAGCGCAACGGTTCCAAGGAGAGATGCTCGTTGAAAACCCAAGCCCGAAACGTCAAACGTGCGGCTTGCATCATCGCAACCATTGGACGATGCGTGTCGCAAGGCAAAAATTCGTTCCATCACAACAAGAACCACAGCACCAAGCAGGCCAGAAAACGCTGAGAGCAACATGCGCCACCAGATGTGATCAAAAAGCCATTGGGTCAGGCCGACGAAGGAAGCGGTGCTGAGCAAAATGGTAACGGCAAGGCCACGGTCGAGGGCTGAGGTTACGTTTTCGTGCTCGTCCGTTGTGACAACGAATATGCCGATGGTCGACGCCAGCACGCTGAGGGTCAGCGCGATTGCAGGGCCAAGTGCCAGTGCAATCGGACTTCCGGAGTAGGAATTTTCGAGGCTGGTGACGCTTAGGATTGAGGCGGCGACAAGAGACGTTGCCATTGAGGCAAACAAGTCTGGGACGCGTGAGACAGCCACGTTGAGGTGGATGCCGACTTTGTTGAGAAGAGGAGCGTTGTCGTGGGCGAGGGACGCGCAAGAGGCAACAAACACACCCCCAACGGTATGAGAAGCAATGGCAGTGATCACGGTGCCAAGCGCATAGCTGGATACAAGCGCAACCATCGCTCGGGTGGGGTTCGAGGAAGATGGCGCATCCGTGAGACCGCCTGATACGCTGACTGCAGCGAGAGCCAAGCTGGTGAAGCTGAGCAAGAGAATTGCTCCAAGCGCGAGAGTCGCTGCGCCGGCGCTTCGAATCCCCTCACGGAGGAAGTCGGCCGCGCCACGCTTTGCAGCCTCGTCGATGCGTGGCGCGCTGCGCGTCATGGCGTGCGACGCTAGATGCGTTGCCAAGGCGCTTGAGAGTGCACCGAGCAGCAGGGAGACAACGAACCATCCAGCGAGGGCATAAGAGGTCTCTGTGGGGTCTTTGGGGGTGTGGTTTCGGACAACGGCCACGCCAACGAACGCGAAAAAGGTGACAAGCGCTGTGAGCACAGCAAGAGCCTGATCGAATGTTCGGAGGAAGTTTCGAGCGCTGGCGAAAACAGTACCGTGCGCCGAGGTCACCAGACGGAATTTGGTCGACCGACTGAGCAGCGGACGACCAAGAAAAAGGGCGAGGGCAAGCGCGAGTAGGCCAGCCCCTAGGATGACACCAAACTCGATCATGTTGAGAACAGGGAGGTTGAAACAGTCAGCCACAAGGAGCTGATGTGTAGTTGCTCGAAGCGCGTATCATGCGAGATAGAGAGGACGCAAGCAATAGACCTAATGTCTAGCGTTCGTAAGGTTTCTTCTTCGTGGACATGACCATGAGGTGATACTTGCCAAAGCTTGAGGCGCCGAGTGTGTAAAGAACCTCAATCAAGACACGATAGGGTGTGGACTCATCGACAATGACAATTGCTTCTGACGTTGACTTGTCGAGGTGTTTCGCCTCACGGACAGCGGCGTCCACTTGTCGAACGTGCAGGAGTTTCTCTGCGAGGGGTACAATATGGAGATCGTTGATGCCGCTTTTCTTATACTTCGCGTCGAGTCCTGACTGCGCCAGCGATTCGCGCGAAGGCAAGGTGACGACTGGGTTTGGGTTGTCACCCACAAGGATTTGCGTCTTGCTTACGATCACTGCGACACCTTCCTGGTGGGGTTCGGTTGTGAGGATGGATCCAGGGATTGTGAGGTCCTTGGATTGAGGCAAGGAGGTGCTGCTCGTCGCCATGGATTGGAGCATGAACACCAGAATGATCGTCATCATGTCCAACATCGCGGTGATGTTGAGAAAGTCGATCTCGGGTTCTTGTTCGTTGCGTCGAATGGCTTTTCGCAGTTCAGCCTTGTACTGAGCCACGCTGCTCGACGGTTTCTTTTGTTGGGTGGCTGCTGGGGGTGTCATCCGATGCAGCTCCAATCAACGGGGGACGGCGAAAAGCACGTCCGGGAAAAGAGTTTCTTTGCCATCCTCAGTGGAGCGAACGGCATCCATTGTGTTGATCACCTTGCGGTAGCTGATGTTGTTGCTAGCGGTGATTCGAATCTGCGTTTCGTCTTTGAAGTCAACGGATTGATCCTTCAATCGTTTGGCGCACTTGGTGACCGCGGAATAATCCAGCACGGGTTGCCCATCAGGATCACGTCCTTTGGCGGGGATGGTGATACCCGGACCGATGCCCTCACAGCCTGGAGCAATAGAACCACCGGCGGCTTTGATGGAGATGCCGTCATTGGTGATAAAGAGGGTGAGGTTGAGGGAGTTGGATTCGGAGACGATGCGAGGCCCTTTGCCGCCACTCGAAGGGGGGGTTGTTTCGATGGTGGCGGTGAAGGTTACGGCGACGGTAGCCAGCACGAAGATCAGGATGTTGACGATGATGTCGAGGAAGGGAACGATATTGAGCTCCCCGCCAGCATCTTCTGGGTTGACTTCCTGAGGCGCAGCAAGACGTCGAATTTTCGAGCGTTGCGCGGCAGTGAGCGAAGATGTGGACATCGTCCGGGCCTCCCTGCTGCCGCTAGTAGCCAGAAGGCTTGTTCGTGATGGCGAGCAGGTTGAACACCTTTTCCATCGTGGACTCGAGCTCATGCGCAAGTCTCTTGGCGCGTTGGCTAAGGAAGAGGTGTGCGATCATGCAGGCAACCGCGATACCAAGACCGAAGGCGGTATTCCACATGGCCTCAGCGATGCCGAGGGATAGGAGCTTCTGTTTGTCAGACTGTGAGAGTCCTTCCGCAGAGACCGCAGCGAAGGTGTTGATCAGGCCCGTCACCGTTCCGAGCAATCCGATCAGGGTTGCAATGTTTGCAAGGGACCAAAGCGAGCCAATGCGTTTTTCGATCGCAGGCTTGAGCTCCGAGTAGCGCTCACTGAGAGCGGCGTCGATTTCGTCAGGGCTTTTGTTGGCGTGAGTAAGGCCAGCTTTGACGAGTTGAAGGATGGGGTAGTCACTCGCTTCGCAGAGTTTAATGGCGCGGTCGATATTGTTCGCCGTCACAAGCTTCTTGACTTGTGAGAAGAACTCCCTGGAGTTCACGCGGTACTTCGTCATCTGATACAGAAGTCTCTCCGCGATGATCGTCACCACGACCACCGAGACCACCATATTCATAGTGAGGAAGTACGGAGCCTTTCGATAAGCCTCCATGAAACCGATTTCGCCGCTGCCTCCCGAGGCTTCCTGCATGGCTGCCAACAACAGCAGAAGACGCATTCCTCAAGTCCTTTCTAGAGCATCGTGCACGGGGCATCCGTTCGCGCCGGGCGTTAGGCCAACTGCGAATGAAACGAACGAGACGCCTCCACCGACGGCGTGAACTATAGTCGGGCGATATTGAACAAGGCAAGCGTGAGCTTGAGGGAAGTTTCGCAGATCGATTTGTGGCGGAAATGAACGGCGTTTGGCGTGGATGGACGTTTTTTTATTCATTTATATTGAAATATTACAACTTTGTTGAAAATATGAATCCTTTGAAGGTGGACGCGTGCGGGCTGGTGCTTGTGCAAAGAACAGGACCGCACAAGTCGTGAGAACAGGAACTTCTGTTCGGACACGAGAAAGCCGTGGTTTTTGTGCATATCCGTTGACATTCACGCGGTTGTGGAAGTTTTTGTTCCCATGCGAACAACTGCCCAACCGTTAGATTATTCTTGACGAATTGCTTGCACCCCAGACAGTATCGCGAGTGCTTTAGGGAACCGATCACCTTGCATACGTTGTTGACCCTTGTACGACACAACCTTGAGAATGCCCAGGCGTGCTGTCCTGGCAACGACGAGGTGAGCGGCGATTCAACGACGCACTCCTAGCGTTGGTTAATACGTATCGACTCTAACAAAAGTAGTCCGATCAGCCCGCCAAGACATGGGGCGGGCATACAGAATTGCTGAGAGGCACCGAGGAGGAACATCGAATGAGTGGTCTTTGGGAGAGCTTTCGCGACGGCGGCTGGGGTATGTACCCGATCGTTTTCTGGTCAATCATTTCGATCGGAATCATCGTGGAACGCGCAATCGTTTTGTACTCACAGTCCTCCATCAACAAAAATATGTTTTTGGCGTCGATGCAGAAGTGCATTCTGGCTGGCGACATTGCCAAAGCCATCAAAATGTGCTCAGCCGCGAACGCCCCACTTGCTAGGATCGTTCAGGCTGGCCTTGTGAAGGTCAACCGTCCCGATGAGGAAGTTCAGGCGGGCATGGATGAAGCCGCGTTGAGGGAGATTCCGAAAATCTCTGCTCGCACCGGCTATCTCGCGTTGCTTGCGAATCTCGCCATGCTTTCCGGGCTACTTGGAACCATCACTGGCCTCATCAAGGCCTTCGGTGCTGTCGGTGGTGAATCTGTCGACCCCAGCCAAAAAGCACGCATTCTCGCGGAAGGCATCTCCGAGGCGATGAACTGCACAGCCTTCGGTCTGTGCGTCGCCATCGTCTCCCTGATGGGTTACGCGGTACTCAACGGCAAAACCCAGGCTCTTGAAGACGATATCAACGAAGCTTCTGTGCAAGTGCTCAATCTCGTCATCGCAAACAGACAAAAAGTGAACCTACAAGGGTCACCTCAAGCATAAGTCAGGAACTTTGGCTCAGCGGGTGATGTCTCACCAAAATCCCGGTGTTGTTTAGGAGAAGCCCATGGGTGGTGTAAGCGTTGAGAGTGGCGGTAAGGGCGGGAGAAAGGCAGTTGACTCCGAGCTCAACTTGATCCCGATGATCGACTTGTTCGTGGTCTGCGTGCTCTTCCTAATCATGACCGCCGTCTGGTCTCAAATGGCGCGTATCAACGCGAACGCCCAGGTGCCAGGTCCTCCGCGCACTGACGAAGAAATCGAAAAGATCGAGCCTGAAAAAATGCTCACCGTTGTGATGAAGCAAGATGATCGCTTCGTTCTTGAATGGAAGTCGGGCTCGACCGTGCACCAAACATCAGAAGTGCCTCGCAAAGGCATTCCCGTCAAGCTCGGCTCTGAAACGGTCACGCGTTATCCAGACCTTGGCACTGAGATCGCCAAGCAGTGGAAAGAATACGGCAGCCACCAAAACGACAACGATCGCAAGCAAGATCAGGCGATCATTTCAGTCGATAACCGAGCCCCATTCTCGGAAATCGTTGCTGTCATCGACGCGGTCTACACGCCCAAACGAACCTATAAGGGCGAGGAGATCACGTCTTTTAACATCACTTTCTCGGCGCGCTGAATGAGAGGGACCCATGTCATCCAGAGGAAAACGCCATTTTCATCATGAGATGATGCATCAGCCGGGACGCCGCCTGATGCATCAGGTCCGCCTCAGATTCGTCCAGAATAAGGTCTCGGGACACGGTGGTCGGCCAACCAACGTTTCGCTCGCTCTGATTCCGCTGATCGACTTTCTTGTTGTTGTTGTTCTTTTCTTGCTCATGTCCTTCTCGGCCAGTGGTGAAGTCCCGCTCGACAAAAATACAAAACTGCCGAGCGCCGAGAATACGGTCGATATGGTCGATGCGCCCATTGTCGCCATCTCAGGGACAAACATCCTCGTGGACGGTGCACCTGCCGGATCAACCCGCCCCATCGAGGATTCAGGTCGGCTGCAAAAAATCGACGACTTGCATAACATCCTGAAAAACAAACGCGAGCTGTGGAAACAGATCAACCCCAAAGGCAAGTTCCCGGGTGTTGTCGTCATGCAAGTCGACCACCGCGTTCCTGCGCTTGTTGTTAAGTCCGTCTTCCAAACCGCGGCCTTTGCTGGTTACCCCAATGTTTCGTTCATGGTTGGTCAACTCCCCAAAACCAAGAAAGGTGGCGGTGGTTAATACCCTTGCCTCCCTCTTCCCTCAGCTGACCCCCATCTCCTTTCTCTCATGAAAAAAGACGAGGACTTTCATACCCGAGGACTCCCGTCTGTCCAGGAGGGTCGACGGAGACGAAGCAACCTCCTTCGTGTCTCACCCAGGCTCTTTCTGTGGATTTTCACCATCCTCGCCGCTTGGGCCATCATCTATTGGAAAATTGACCAGGGAGAAGTTGAATCCTGGAAAAACCGTCTGCTGTCAAAACAGCGTGCAGTCGCCTCTGAGCTCGGACCCACGTACACCCCACTGCGGGATCAGCTCGAGTCTTGGATTGTTGAAGCCGCCGGTTCATACCCCGGAGACTATATCTCCCCAGAAGCGGCAAGCTCATCATTTCGATCGAAACCTGGCGTCTACCTTCGCTTGTACATCGATGATGCCAGAGAAGTGGACACCATCCGGACCGCTGCGCTGGATTCGCTGCGGGATGGATTCACTTCCTGCTTTACGACTCACAACAATCCGGATCCTTTCGACGGACCAAGATGCAAGCATAACCACGAGTGCAAATCTGGTCAGCACTGCAACGAGTTGAACCACTGTACCATCCCTGCCCAACCCTATAACTTGCGGGTTGCCTACCGCGCGGCCCGCGTCTTTTATGATGATTGGGTCAGTGAGGTCCGTGAAGCCAAAAACGACATGCGCCTGCGCTTGCTCGAGCGAGATTTTGAAAGCGCAGTCCAAGACGATATTCCTCAGGTTATCGACCTCATGGTTCGTGCCAAGTACTTCTTGCTCGTCCTGGACGAAAACGCCGAGCATCCTGAGGATGTCCCCGACGCCGGTACGTACTCAGAGTCCCTTCAAGCCATCAAACATCCAGTTCGCGTCTTTGTTTGGGACATTGAATCAAAGAAACTCATCATGCGCGTGCGAACCTCCGCGGTAGCTGATGTGGGTACGCTTCCGGCTCATCCAAGCACTCGGATGGCTGTGCGACGCCAAACGAATAACTGCGCGTTGGCTGTCGATGTCCGTCGCCGCCTCGACGAATCCGCAAAGTAGCGTCGTATCCTAGGGCTTCAATCCACCATGTGGACGTAGCACCGCGTATACGTCTGTCATGTTCAGTCCCGTGGCCCCCGTTCGAAGCGCACTTCCATTCTTTGCATGCCACGAGCCGTCGTCTCGCCCTTGTAGGTGCGCGGCAATTGTTGCTTGTTGCTGACGCGCCATTGTCCCAAACACACAAGCTCCACTTGCGCCGGAGTTCCCGTCGACACCATCGGAGGCGGCAGCCCAAAGGATTACGTCTTGCGGCAAAGAAGCCAGCGCTTGGAGTGCAACCCAACCTGCTCTGCCGCCCTTTCCTGCGTTGGCCGGCACCGTGATCGTTGGTTCGGACGCCACCACCCAGGCTTCTCCTTCTCTTAGCTTGGCAGCTCGATGGATCAGCAAGTCTGAAAGGTATTGCGCGCGGCACCCAAGCGACGCTCCCTGTTCAACGAGCCAGCCATTGTGTCTCAACGCATTGGCAAATTGAGCAGCAAGTTCTGTCGGTCCGGCCAGTATTCGATGCGTTATACGTTGGGCTGCCACATCGGTAGTTTTTAGCGATTCGTTGCACGCATTGATGGCAATGCTTGCGAGCGGTTTGGGTACGTACTTTCTCAACACCTTCACCGCGTCATCGATGGTTGTTGGGTCCGGACAGGCTGGGCCTGAACCTACATCGTGCGCTTCGCCGTTGATGACATCGCTAAGAACAAGGCAGTGAACGTCTTTTCGGCAGGCTGATGCAAGTCGACCGCCTTTGATTTTGCTCAGATGGCGACGAACCGTATTGCATTCGCTGATGCTTGCTCCGGACCTCAGCAGACCATCGGTCACCTGCTGTTTTTGCTTTAACGACAAACTGACAGGGGCGCATAGCAGGGACGAAGTTCCTCCTGAAACCAAGACGTGTAGGACTTCGTCATCACATTGTTGGGCTGTTTGAAGGGCTTGTTTGGCGGCGTTTGTTGATCGGTCGTCAGGTATTGGGTGGGAGGCTTGTAGGCGTTGTAACGAGGGCGGAAGGTCAACGACGGGCGCATCGTCGGTGGTGATCACAAGGCCGCGAATTTTTCCGTTGGTCGCCTCGCAAGCGCCTTTGGCCATTGCATCCGCGGCTTTTCCAACGGCGATGATGGTGGCCGGCGTGTTGGAACCGAGGAGCTCGTCACGGACGAGATGCGCGGGATCAAGCGCCAAAAGGACGCTCCTCCACACGTGCTCCAGCCGCCGTCGCTGCTGGTTCATCGTCTTGCTCGGTCTCCGACATCCACAACGCCGGCGTGAAATACGGACTGCCATCCAAGGGTTAGGGACCAGAGAAGCGTGTGGTCTGCGCCAGACTCGGGTCCGGATTCTGGGTCAGATCTTGCGCCGGCCATGGTTGCGTTTGACCAGCGAAAACCCAACGATGTGTTGATCCACAGACCATCGACACGACCACCGATGGGGATTCCTGCGCCGATATCGAACTCGAAGCCTGGCGTGCCATGGGCGAACGGACCACGTGAGGCCATCACTGGGCCCATACGTAGGGACAAGCTGTCCAGGGCCAGATCCAAGGTGGGCGGACCCGTTTCCATGTTTTTGAGAAATCGCGGTAGGAAAAGCGGACGTAGCTCGACACCTACAGAGCCAGACCATCGATGGGTGGGGTCAGAACCAGGGTGCATCAGCCAAGTTGTATAAAGACCAGCGGTTTGTAGATATCTGACTGTGATTCGCGTCACCGTAGCCGTCTTCTTGCCATCGGCTCCGGCCCCGATGTCCACTTGAAGTGCAGCATCCCCATCAATGCGTCCGTAGGCTCCGTCGCTCGTCTCGCTCATTGCCGTCATAGGTGTCAGCCCTAAGAAAACTACGAATTTGGTGGTGAGTGAGCGCTTCATCAGACATCGACAGCTTGGAGTATTTCGTCTCGAACCTCGGGTGCAACCAACAGGCGGAAGTTCCACAGTTTTCAAGAGTCGACGAGACCGGAGGCGTTGGCAAAGGTCGGCGAGGGTCTTGTCTGGGCCGTTTTCCCATGCGTGAAGCGTTGATGTGAGCACTCCATCGTCGAGTTCCAGATATTCGTTCAGAGAGGGGGTACGTCCCGCCGCGGCGGAGCGGAAAGCCCGTGGCGTATTGGGCAGTTCGATTCCTTCAGAGAGGCGTTGTACGGCAACACTCAGTGCGCAACGCACCATCCATTCGGCGGCACGAGTGGCCTTGTGGAAGTAGACCTGCTGAAACATGAAGAGTCGTGCGAGAACGAACGATTCAATGGCAGCGATGCCTTTGGTTCCATCGATTGCAAGGGGAGGCGCGCTGCCATCGTTAGGCATTGGCGCGAATCGCAGGCTTCTGTGGAACCACTCGAGATCGAAGTGTCCGTAGCCCACGCCGGTGGCGTGGGCATCACGCAATAAGTAGTCACAGCGGTCGACGTCATACGTGCCGCTCACGGCGCGCGCGAGGTAGGGTAAGGCGTGTTGTCCGGCTACGAGTTGGGCGACTCTTTGGGGCATGCTTGGATCTTGACGGGAGAGTACCGCGTTTACTTCTGTATGGGCGTTGAGCAGGATACGTTTGGTCCAAAGTTCGTGGGGGTCGGACTTTGGCAAGGCATGTTCGAACATATGTGACAGCGGTCCGTGACCGATGTCATGTAAGAGCGCAGCAGCGAGCGCGTCTCGCTCTAGCTGCGGGGTGAGTCGATGTTCGGCTGGGAGTGATGACTCGAGTCCGCGTAGTCGGAAGATGAGTTGCTTCATGACAAACGCGGTGCCTAGGGCGTGGGCAAAGCGTGTGTGTTCTGCGCCAGGATAAGCCAGCGATGTAAAGCCTAACTGTCGAATGCGTCGCAGCCGTTGGACTTCACGTGTTTCGAGCAATTGTTCAACGATTCGTTCCTCAGGGGATTCGAATGAGATGAGGCCGTGCACCGGGTCTCGGAGAATCATGGGTGACCGAGTATTGATAGTAGGGATTGAGTATTCCGACCCTGGATGATTCCGTTGGGACCGTGTTGCCTAGAAACGAAATGTTTCACTCCGTACTTTCACAGCCGAGGGAGGTACGCAACAGAAGCTGTCGAAAAAGGTAGGCAATCGTCGCAGGAGTGGGCGCTGATAGGGGTGCGTCTCCCCAACCAACTTCAGCGAACTGTGGAGCTGGACTTCAACTTGGTTTTTCGGTTAATTGAACGATGACCGTGTGCGTATCGACTCGGGGCATGGGGCTCCTTTCGATGCGAGTGCATTGCGATGAACACCATGAGCGACGGGACGAAAAAAGGGGCGCCAGCACAGGCCCCGACCAGGTTGGTAGAGATTTTGCGCTCGCTGCCGACACGTGAACTGGAATCACTTGCACGCAGGGTTGGCGCGACTATCGACCGGAACAAGCGTGTGGATGGGCCGGTCCAACTCGCCCGGGTATTGGTTACGCTTCCTGAGATTGGTGACATGGCGTTGTTGAGTACGGCGGCGGCACAACTGCTTCGGCGATTGGGCGAAGCCGGTGGTGTTCTTACCGTAAGCAGCGTTCCTCCTGCGCTCGAACCGCTCGCTGCGCGCGGGGTGGTGTTCGCGCGCGTCAAGAGCAAAAAAAAGTACGAGCTGGTCCTTCCGTCTGCATACCTGGTCCAGCTGCCGAGTTGGGAAGGCGAAGACCCGCGTGGTAGCAGGACGTTGCTCGCTCAAGCCTCCTACGAAACGCTAGCAGCGATCGCCTCACACTATACAGGAAAACCAGCCACAGCTCCCCTGTCTTTGGCTTTGGAAGAGGCTTGGGAATATTTGCGTTCAGCGGATACGATAGCAAGCGAGGTCAACGGGTTGGCCTCCGCTGAACGTCGGCTGCTCGAAGCCATCTACCATGAGGGTGGTGAAGTCGATACCGAGGAGCTGCTTGACTTGGAACGAGAGCCTCTTCGGTTGCGTGGAGCAACAGGAGCAACGCCGTCGCGCCGGGGGGTTGGCTTTTCGCTGGAGCGGCGCGGCATGCTGATTCCTGTTCATCCCAACCGCCACGTTATTCCAACCGAAGTCGCTGCTGTTATTGGCGCTGAAGATGCTTCCTCGCGCGAGGTGAAACGAGCGCAGATTCGAGCCTTTGTTTTGGACGGGGATCATGAGCCTCGGCGAGCGAAGTTCGCACTCGACCCAGCACCGCTCGCCATGGCTTTGGCGATGGCCGCACGCGAAAGTGGCGTTGAAGTTCGGGAAGGCGCTGGCACACCCCGCTCACTGCTTCAGCGATTGGCACAAAGGTTCGGGCGAGAAAATGAAACCGTGGCAATGGTCGTTGCGTTGAGTCGAGCGATAGGGCTGTGGGATGCCTCTTGCTTGGGCAAAGCCACTCCGCCCGGGTCTTGGACATCTCGCGAGCTTACCTCATCCTTGTTTCGAGTCTGGCGCAGAGGGGGCGCCTGGGACGAAGCTCGAGTCGATCCAGAAGTTCTTCGACTACCGCCAGATGCCAGAGATTCAAGCCCTGTTCGAGTCGTAAGAGATATCGTGATCGATGCGCTTGAGGACTTAGGTGACAGTTGTTGGGTTCCCTTTGAAGCGCTCGCAGATTACGTTCGCAACGATCCCAGAACCCCAGGCGTCACGCGTCTTCTGCGACGCTGGGCCAAACGTGTTGGCCTCGAAGCCCCAACCCCAACCGATGTCGCTCAGACCATCGTTCTCGAGTCTCTGCCTGCTCTCGGTATGATTGATCTTGGAAATGGCGACTTTGACGCTGACGTCGGGGACGAGTCCCCCTTGGTTCGTATCACTCCCCGCGGAAGAGCCATCCTGCAAGGAAAACTACCAGACGCGAGTGTCATCAAGAGCTCGTTCATCGATGACACCGTCCTACGGGTGGGAAACGATTGCGCCATTGGAGCGGTGCTATCGCTCTTCCCGTTTTCCGAAGTTGGCAAGGTCGCCGATGTTCTAGAGCTTGAGATTTCGCACGTGACGATCAGTCGTGCTGTGTCTTCTGGCGTAGAGGGCGAGGTAATCAGCGATGGGATTCGTGCGCTTACCAAACCATCGGCGACGATCAACAAAGCCCTCGAACAGCTCAGTGTTGTGCTTGGAAGTGTGAGCTATGTTGCGGCGTCCGGATTCTTATGGTGCGATGATGCGGACGTGCGTGAAATGCTTGGTTCGCGAAGGCAGACCACCGACTTATTCATCAATCCATCACCACCTGGCGGATTGCTCATGACTCCTTCGGCCACCATCGACACAGTTGCTCGGCGTTGTCGTGCCTTGGGGGTCGAGGTTCTGGTAGACGGCCAGGTCGTTCGCGCTCGCTCAACCGTACCGCCCGCCATGATTGATGGGTCCGTCAAACTCAGGTCCACCCGACCACCCCGTAAGACTGAAACGAAACGTTCCAGCAGGGCTCCCACTCGAAGGCGTACGACCAAAAAGCCGCCAAAGTAGTCTGCCGATTCTTTGAGACAACGTTGTCTTGTAAACCAGAAAAATATAGAGAATAATCGACAAGAGTGTCCGTCGAAAGTCTGTTGTCTCGCCAATCCGTGCTCGTTCCCATCGCCAAGAGGGCTAAGCTGTGGAAAATACGTCCTCAGTTGAGGGGGCGGGGCATTGTCGCAGGATCAAATGGGAAGACGCGCGAAGATCGTAGGTACACTTGGGCCGAGCGTTGACAGCCTAAAAGCTGTGGCCGCGTTGATTGATGCGGGCCTCAACGTGGCTCGACTGAACTTCTCACATGGCAAGCCCAACGAACACGCAGAGCGACTGACCTGGGTTCGCCGGATCGCAAAGGAGAAAGGCAAAGCGGTTGCCGTTCTTCAGGATCTTTGTGGTCCGAAGATCCGTACAGGTGTCATCGGTGATCGTGCGACCTTGTCAGTTGGTGATGTTGTTGCACTCGTTGAGGGGCAACGTGCGGTGTTGCCCCAGATACCCATTCAAGTTGCTGGATTCGGGGCGCGACTTGACG
>PDWJ01004169.1_pt1 | contig 12943 bp, 11 predicted proteins | sample 1430881 | NCBI WGS metagenome assembly PDWJ01 (sample SAMN01162460, study PRJNA174530) | Oral metagenome, whole genome shotgun sequencing project. | biome: Marine environment; feature: Marine mammal; material: Swab sample of the gingival sulcus; isolation source: swab sample of gingival sulcus... | reverse complement strand
GATGCGTTTTATCAAAAATGTACGTATTGCCAAAGGTGGTGTAAAATACTATGACCGCGTGATGCAAGATGGTAAAATTATTGCCAATGGTATCCGTTTCGATGTAGGTAAAACCACGCTGAAACCCGAAAGTATGGGGCCTATCAATAAAATTTATAAGTTGATGAAGAAAAAAACAGATTTAAGATTCAGTGTTGAAGGACACACCGATAGCGATGGAGATGATGCAAGTAACCAAACGTTATCCGAAGGCAGAGCTAAAGTAGTAATGGAGAAATTGGTGGAGATGGGAATTAGTGCCGATCGTTTAAGTAGCAAAGGATGGGGCGAAAGTAAACCCATTGCCGGTAACGATACTCCTGAGGGAAAAGCCAATAACCGAAGAGTAGAGTTTGTTGTGGTAAAGTAAAGTTCAACTTGAAAATTAATTTCAAATAATTTAAACCAAAATAAATAGTAAAATAATTCAACCTAAACATAATATAAAATGAAAACCAAGTTATTAGTAATAGCAGTATTAGGAATATTTATTATAGGATGTATGGGCGATGGAAAACGCAGTCGCCGCAGTGATTTTTTACCTCCCATAGAAATAGAAATTCCTGAAGAAGTAAAGAATGATGCAGAACTGACTGCTTTAGTAAAAGAATCGGAAATAGCAATTAATGAATTTTCCAATAATATGGAATATCTGATTGAAGATATGAAACCGTTTATGGATAAAAAAGAGGAAGATATGAGTACGTTCGATAAATTGAAATTTGCCAAAATAGGAGCAGAATTTATTGCGAATAGTACAAAAGGAGCCTTAGTTTTAGAAAAACTTGCCCATTATTCCGATAAAAGAGTATTGGAGAAAAAGCCTTTAACAGATAAGCAGTTAAAAGCAATTGCAGTTGTTTACGATACGTTTGAGAAAAGAATGCAGCAGCTTGATAAAAAATATCAAAAACTGTCATTGAAAAAGTAATTATTAATTAAAAAGTTATACAAAATGAATCTAATAGATACATATTTAAAGGTGATTAAAGCATTTGGCGATTTTAAAAGTAGAACAGCACGAGTTGAATTTTGGGTGTTTACTCTTTTAAACATCTTAGTAAGTGTGATTATTGGTACTTTGTCGCATCATTTGTCTATGGTGTATTCTTTAGTTGTGTTGGTGCCGGGATTAGCGGTAAGTATCCGTCGTTTGCATGATGTGGGCAAGAGCGGTATTTATATATTGTGGGTATTGTTACCTGTTGTCGGCTGGATATATCTTATTATATTATTTGTTGGGGAGAGTGAGATTCGAGCCAATAAATGGGGGGATGTACCGGTAGATGTGAGTATGTAAATAAGTATATTAAATTTTTTTATTAACCGATCGAAAGATCATAAAATTCTAAGATTATGAAAAAAATATTATTAGTAGCAACAGTGATAGCACTATGTGGTATTTTCCAAAATGCAAAAGCACAATTTAGTTTAGGTGCCGGGTTAAATTATGCTACCGAAATAGGTACATTGGGTATTAGTGCTCAAGCGGCTTACGACTTTACTGAACAATGGGCGGCTACAGGTGCTTTTACCTATTATTTCGAGAAGGATAATGTAACATGGACTAATATTGATTTAAATGCTAACTACACATTTACTGAAATCGAAAATATAGGTAAATTATACGGTATTGCAGGTTTTAGCCATTTAACTGCTTCTGTAGATATTCCCAAATATATCGAAGGAAATATTACTTATGGAGGAGGTTCCATTTCAGAATCTAAAACAGGGGTTAATTTAGGAGCCGGTTTAAAAATGGATTTATCTGAAAAAATGTTATTATGCCCTGAATTAATGTATACATCTACAGGTAGTGGACATATACGTATTGGTGCTAAATTAATGTTTAAACTATAGTAGTAATATTTTAAATAATTCTATTGTTATGTTTTATAAAGTCTTGTGGTTTTTTATCGCAGGGCTTTTCTTTTTCTAATTATTAAGAAAGTCTGTATTTTTAGAAATATATTTTAGTATATTCGTGGAATATAAAGTCACTTAAATTTTACAGAAAATGATTAAACCTACCTTTTATTTCAGCTTTTTTTTATTGATTTTATTCACTTCGTGTAATAATAAAAATAATGTAGAACAGGCTCAGAATAGTATTAATAGTGCTGATTTAGAAAAACATGTAAAAGTACTTGCTTCCGATGATTTTCAAGGGCGAAAACCTTGTACTTCGGGCGAACAAAAAACGACTAATTATATCGCAGATGCGTTTAAAAATATGGGGATTCCGGGGGCTTATAATGGAAACTATTTTCAGAAAGTACCATTGGTGAAAATGATATATGAACCTCAGGAAAAAGTAGCTATCAAAACGAAAAAAGGGGTAGTTAACTTGGAATATATTTCCGATTTTATTGCCAAAACGCCACGCATAGAAGAAAATGTTGTCATTAAAAAATCAGATTTGGTTTTTGCCGGTTACGGAATTGTGGCGCCCGAGTATGGCTGGAACGATTATAAAGATATTGATGTAAAAGGAAAAACGGTACTTGTATTGGTAAACGATCCTGGTTTTACAACACAAGATAACAAGTTGTTTAATGGTAATGCAATGACTTATTATGGCCGTTGGGCTTACAAATACGAAGAAGCGGCAAGGCAGGGGGCTGCAGGAATATTAGTTATTCATAATACGGCTGCTGCCGGATATGGTTGGAAAGTACTTACAAATACTGCTCGTACTAACTTGTTTATACAAAAAGAAAATAAAAATGCCGATCGTTGCGCTTTAGAGGGATGGATGACCGAAGCTGCTGCTGAAAAATTGTTTGCTGCATGTGGTAAGCAGTTCGATAAATTAAAAGAAGAAGCTTTAAATCCCAACAGGTTTAAGGCTGTTGACTTGCATTGTCAGATCAATTTAACCATTAGAAACAGATTTCAGTTTACCAATAGTAAAAATGTGGTTGCTGTTATTAAGGGCTCAAAACATCCGGATGAATGTATTGTTTATACCGCACACTGGGATCATTTTGGAATAGGACCAAAGTTGAATGGTGATAGTATTTACAACGGGGCAGCCGATAATGCTATCCCTGTGGCTTGTATGTTAGAAACGGCTAAAGCATTTTCTAAGTTAAAGCAAAAGCCGGAACGTTCTGTTGTGTTTTTATCCGTAACAGCTGAAGAAACCGGAATGATTGGTTCGCAATATTATGCAGCGCACAGTCTGTTTCCGGCTAATAAAACCGTTGCAAATTTAAACTACGAATTATTTCTTCCAATGGGACGAATGAAAGATGTTACAATTACGGGCTTCGGACAATCTGAATTGGACAATTATGTGGCCGATGCCGCCAAAACACAAGATAGATATATTGCTGCTGAACCGTTTCCCGAAAATGGAATGTATTATCGTTCCGATCATTTTCGTTTTGCACAGATTGGTGTGCCATCGTTATTTATAAAAGGCTGGCAGGATAGTCGTGAACACGGCAAAGAATGGGCAAAGCAACAGATCAATAATTATTGGAAAACAGCCTATCATAAACCTGCTGACGAGTATAATCCCGATACGGCAGATTTGGAGGGAAATGTGGAAGATGCAAAGCTGTTTTTCTTAATTGGTTATCGTTTGGCGAATGAAACAACTTTTCCGCAATGGAATAAAAATTCCGAATTTAGGGCAATACGGGAAAAAAGCCGACAGCAGAAATAGGTTTAAAAAGGACCATTTTTATTATCCATTAAATTCTTGTACTTTTGCACGCCGATTCTACTCGACAACCGCATAGCAGAAAATAAGATGAGCGAATTAAAAGAAAAGTACAAAGAAATATTCCGCAAAGGCACTAAGCTTCCTTTAGTTGAAGATTTTTATACCATACAAGGAGAGGGCTTCCATACCGGTAAGCCCGCTTACTTTATTCGTATAGGCGGCTGCGATGTGGGTTGCCGCTGGTGCGATAGCAAAATATCATGGAATCCCGATAAACACCGCTTGATTGATGTTGAAGAGGTAGTTGCTAATGCAGTAAACTCGCCTGCAAAGGCTGTGGTGGTTACCGGAGGCGAGCCGTCGTTATACAATTTGGAACCATTATGCCGGGAGTTGAAAAAACATAATGTTGAGAATTTTTTAGAAACTTCGGGATCTAACGAGATAACCGGCGAATGGGATTGGATTTGTTTGTCGCCGAAGCGTAATATGCTGCCGGTGGCGTCTTCCTTTAAAAAAGCCGACGAGCTGAAAGTTATCATATATAATTTAGAAACCGATTTTAAATGGGCTGAAGAATTGGCATCCAAAGTCGGAGAGGAGTGTCTGCTGTTTTTGCAGTCTGAGTGGAGCCGGTATCAGCAAAACATTGATTCAATAGTAGAATATGTTAAACAAAACCCCAAGTGGAACGTATCGCTGCAGGCGCATAAATTTATGCGGATTCCTTAAAACTACGCAAATTTCATAATTATTTTCTAAAAAAATATTATTAGTCATGAGAAATTAATAATAGACCTTTGTATTCTTTTACATATAGCGGTTAGTTAATTGATAATTCGTAACTTTTAATTTGTAATTTTATATAATTTTTCAGGAATATTCAGTCTTAAAACACCTTCAATTGATAGATTGTCTAAATTTGTCCATCACTAAAAAAGTATACATCTGTACTGGTTTATTTAATATTTTTTCCCATCTTTAAGAAGATATTTACATTCTCATAAAATTATTTATTATGAACCACTTTATAGAAATAATTGTACTGTTGTTGGCATTTGTAATTATAGCTGCTGCGTCGCACACCATTGCCAAACAGTTTCCCAAAATAAAACTTCCCGTAATAACGGGCTTAATCTTTATTGGTATGCTTTCGGGACCGTATTTGTTAAAGCTGCTGCCTCAATCTGTGGTTAAAGATCTTTCTTTTGTAAAAGAGACGTCTTTGGCATTTATTGCTTTTACGGCAGGTGCCGAATTGTTTTTAAAAGATTTCAGAGGCAGTATAAAAACCATTAAGTGGGTTACCATTGGGCAGATGGTGTTTTCGTTTGTATTTGGTACTGTTGTGGTATTTCTTTTGGCGGATTATATTCATTTTATGAAAGATTGGTTCTGGCAGGCTAAATTATCTGTAGCTATGCTGGCAGCAACCATATTTATCACCAGTTCGCCTGCGTCGGCAATTGCTGTAATTAACGAAATGCGTGCCAAAGGAGATTTTACAAAAATGTCAATAGGAGTAACTGTATTAAAAGATGTATTAATCATTGTGCTTTTCTCTGGGTGTTTTGCCCTTTCTGATGTATTAATATCGAATACAGCTTTCAACTTTATGGTATTGGTTCTGCTTTTTTGTGAATTACTTTTCTCGCTGTTGTTTGGATATTTGTATGGCAGACTAATTATACATCTGTTGGTTTTACATCTTAATTTAAAGGTTAAAGCCTTTATTATAGCCATTTTGGGATATAGCAGTTATTTGTTGGCTCATTTGGTTGCATATTTAGGAGATTATTATTTTTCAATACATTTCTACATAGAGCCTATGTTAATTTGTATTTTAGCTAGTTTTATCGTAGTGAATTACAGTAAAAACCGACGGGAGTTTCGTCGTATTTTAAAAATGGCAGCTACTGTGGTATATGTGGCTTTCTATACATTAACAGGAGCATCGGTAGCTGTAGATGTATTAAAAACTGCCTGGGTTTTGGCTTTTGTGTTCTTTTTTGTACGTGTTTTAGCTCTTGCCTTTGGAAGTTATGTTGGAGGTGTAATATCTAAAAATACGCATAAATACAGTGGTATTGCTTGGATGTCTTTTGTAACCCAGGCCGGAGTTGCCATAGGTTTGGTATCGGTGGTGGCAGCCAAGTATCCCGATTGGGGAGTGGAGTTTGCAGCTATTTTAATTGCAGTAATTGTGATGAGCGAAATAATAGGACCGCCGCTTTTTAAATGGGCAGTATTGTTAATGGGAGAGAGCCATACACAGCAGAAACTGCAGCACGAACACAAGCAGCAGAGTGCCGTTATAATAGGATTAGAAGGACAATCGCTGGCGTTGGTTCAGCAGTTGCAGCAACATGGCTGGAAAGCGTCTGTTGCTACCCGGAGCAAAGAAAAATCGGAACAAGAATATAATGGAATAGAGGTAAATTATATGGCATCATGCGATATCGAAGAGCTGGAGCGTTTGGGTGCTCATAAGGCTGATGCCATTGTTCTGCTTAACAGCGATGAGGATAACTTACGGATTTGCGAAATGGCTTACGAGCAGTTTGGAACACGCGATATTGTAGTGCGTGTGGATGATAGAAAATATATCGATGCGTTTGCCGAAATGGGAGCTTTAATTGTTGAGCCTGCCACAGTGGTGGTGAGTTTACTTGATCATTTGGTGCGTTCGCCGGTAGCAACATCGCTGCTGCTGGGCTATGAAAAAAATCAGGATACTGTGGATATTGAAATGCAGAATCCGCTGTTCAACAATGTACCGCTGCGCGATTTACGCGTGCCGTCAGATTTAATTGTTCTGGCTACCAAGCGCAACAATCAAACGCTTATATCCACCGGATTTACCCGGCTGCATCTCGGCGATATTCTAACAGTGGTAGGGAGTGTCGAGAGTATTCGTAAATTTAAATTACGTTTAGAATCTCCGGGCGAAGATATAATTGTGTGGGATTAGTATTACCATGTAAGGAAAACCGTTGTCCAAAAAGCCAGAGGAATAACGGTATTCCAGATTACTTCTTCCCGGTGTCTGGCACGTTGTATCCGTTCCATCTCGGCTTGCTGCTGCAAGGCTGAATGATATTCCATTAGTTCCTGTTGTGCTGCGGCTTTTTCTTCTGCAATGTAATTTAAATACATGGTTACCTCTCTGCTTTTGTTGGGAGAGGATTTGCTTACCTGCAATAAATCATATTCTGCTAAATCCAGCTGGCTGGTGTGGAAAAATGCCATGCCCCGTTGCAGCCGGGCTTCATTCATATATGGTTTCCGGCTTAAAACATGGTCGAAATCGGCTATGGCTTCCCTGTATTTTTTTAACTGCATATAAGCGTACCCTCTATCCTGAAAAATGGCAGTGTAGTAAGGCATTATCATAATAGCCGAATCAAGGCAGGTTACCGCCTTGTTGTATTCTCCTTTTAATATCAGCATGCGTCCCTTGTCGTGGTATTTTTTGTATCGCTCAACATTTTGAGCTTTTCCTCCTATTGCAAACAGTAGTAATGTTAGTATTAAAAAATATTTTTTCATTGGTGTTGAATCAGTAGTTTGTAATGTTTTTTAGTTTTCTACCCGTAAATTTAATCATAAACTATACCAAATCGATAAAAATTAAGAAAAAAATATCTTCTGTATTGAAAAATCGCAAAAAATTGTAATTTTGAATTTTGATAATAAAAAAGTGTTTTAAACTTTATTCTGCAGTAAATTATCAGGTGTCAGTATTTAGCTGTTTGCTTTTTTTATAAATTACTTTGGAACAAATCTTAAAAAAAAGAATAAGTTGTTTTACAAATATTTTTCCGCTTCAGCTAAAAGTGGAAGGCTTGATAACCAATAGCTGATAATTTAATAACAAGCAGTTAAATACAAAATATCTGAATGATAAGAAAAGTTTAAACGCGTGTAAAATAAATAACAAAACAGTAATGAGTATACCTCAAAATATTGAAAATATAAAAGCAGCACTTCCCGGTAATGTTCAGTTGATAGCAGTATCGAAAACCAAGCCTAACGAGGATATTATGGAGGCTTACAATGCCGGAACCAGAGTGTTCGGCGAGAATAAACCGCAGGAATTAACGCGTAAATACGATGAGCTTCCAAAAGATATTCAGTGGCACTTTATTGGGCATCTGCAAACCAATAAAGTGAAATATATCGCTCCTTTTGTAACTTTAATTCACGGTGTTGAAAGCCTTAAACTATTAAAAGAAATTAATAAGCAGGCAGCGAAAAACAATAGAGTAATCGACTGTTTACTGCAGTTTCATATTGCAGAAGAAGATACAAAATTTGGTTTGTCGCTGTCTGAAGCAGAAGAGATATTAAGTTCCGAAGCATTTCAAGAGCTGCAGAATATTAGGATTACCGGTGTAATGGGAATGGCAACTTATACCGATAATCAGCAGCAGATAGAAGATGAATTTGAAAGCCTCCGCAGTATATTTAATATTCTGAAAACCGATTTCTTTGCCGGTGAAGAGAGTTTTAAAGACCTGTCGATGGGAATGTCGGGCGATTATCAATTGGCTGTAAAGCATGGCAGTACAATGGTGCGTATTGGAAGCACCATATTCGGGGACAGAATTTATAACAACAAATAAAATTTAAAAGGAGATATTATGGCAAATTTAGAAACAACTTATTTGGGATTAAAATTAAAAAATCCTGTAATTGTCAGCAGTTCGGGATTAACTAACTCGGTAAGTAAAATTAAAAAATGTGAAGAAAACGGTGCCGGAGCAGTAGTTCTAAAGTCGTTGTTCGAGGAGCAGATAGCCGGTGAAATACAGCATATGATTCAGCAGGAAGACAGCGGGTATGGTTATCCTGAAGCGGAAGAGTACATTGCAAATTATGTCCGCGGCAATTCTGTATCAGATTATTTAACATTGATAAAAGAAGCAAAAGAGGCGGTTTCTATTCCTGTAATTGCAAGTATCAATTGTGTTTCTGCATCCGACTGGACAACTTTAGCAAAAGAGATTGAAGCGGCCGGAGCCGATGCCATGGAGTTGAATATTTTTGTGGTGCCAAACGACAAAAACAGCAGTGCCGAAGAGTACGAGCGGAAATATTATGATATTTTAAAGACTGTAAAAAAGCAGGTAAATATTCCGATAGCTGTTAAATTGGGTTTCTATTTTACCAATTTACTGACTGTAGCCGATAAATTAAATGCCAATGGTGTTGACGGTATGGTACTGTTTAACCGTTTTTATGAGCCGGATATCGATATTGACAATCTGAAAATAACCAGCTGCGAGGTGCTTAGCTCGCCAAACGAAATGCGTAAATCGCTGCGCTGGGTAGGTATGCTGTCTGCAAAAATTAAAAATGTTGATATTGCTGCTTCAACAGGAATACACAACAGTGAAGCAGCTGTAAAACAGCTGCTGGCGGGAGCCGCTGCAGTGCAGATCTGCTCGGTTGTTTATGAAAAAGGTTTTGACGAAATTAAAACTATTGTGGACGGTATTGCAAAATATATGGACGATAAAGGTTTCCAGACAATGGCTGATATTAAAGGAAAATTGAACTATCATAATATTTCTGATTCTGCGCTGTACGAGCGTTCGCAGTTTATGAAATATTTCTCAAATAGTAAATTAAATCAATAGGTTTATTGTTTAATAGAAAACAGTTTTTTACGCCAGCCCCCAAAGATATTTGAAGTCTTTGGGGGCTGTTATTGTTCGAATCATGGAGTTTTAGTAAGTATTTATGATTTGTTGTTAGAGGATTAAAAAATACAAATATTTTGGAATTGTATAAAATACATATTATTTTTGTGTTGTTCAAATACTTGAGATAGCCTTTTTGGTAATTTTTAAAATTTTAAGTATTATGAACGAACACAAATTAAAATCAGAATTATTAAAATTAGAAGATTCCAATGAATTTTCTGAGGTGTTGGCCTTTGTAAAAGGAGAAGGTTGTTATATGTATTCAAAGAAATATAGCAAATCTTACCTATTTTGGCAATCGAGTTTACCTACAAGATGGTTTGAAAACTTCCTAAATGAACCTTTCTTAGAAGAGTTTCTTTTTGGCTATTTTTCTCACGAAGAAAACTGTAACCCTGGCTTTTTAGAGCTGTTAGCAAAATCAAGAAAGAAAGCGATCCTAATCAAAGTTATAAAATTATCAGAGGCTTTTAATAAGCCTAAGCATTGGAATAGTTTCCATATTTTTTCTAATTCCAGTGATATTCAATTAAAACAGTTTTATAGAGAATTAACTTATGTTGTAGAATATCGTAAATATTGGAAAAATAAATCATTGGAATATATTGACTTCATAAGGCAGCTTGATTATGAAGATATTTTAATCCAAACAATTTCTTATTTTGAAAAGTTTAAGCGTTATTCTAATCAAACAAAAGATAATAATAAAATAATTATTAGTAATAGAGCCACTTTAATTTCGATATTAAATCAATTTCTAAATATCAAAAAAGAGTTTATTCTTGAAAACAAATTAAATATTACAGCTAAATATAATACTAAGACTTTTCAAATAACAACAAAAAAGCAATTGCCCCCAGTGAAACCAGTTGAAGCTTTTGCTGATCCTTATTTAATCCCTAAAGAAAATATTGACGAATTAAAAGAGAAGTTTAGGAATACTATTGAATTTTTCTTTGCTATGGAAGATAATGAATATCAAATTCGAAAATATTTAACTGGATTTGCTGATTTTGAAATGATTGATGGCTTAGAAGCGGAATTAAAAACTAACGAAAAACATAAACTTTATCGTAATACTCTTGCGAGAAACAAATATGATGAAACATATTTAAGGAATAGAATTGTAGAAAACACTCAATTCTTGAATGAAGTCAAGGAATTTTCAACTTGGAAGAAAGAATTTAAATGGAAAAAAGAAACCTCTTTAGAATATTTTAGATTTTTAAAAATACCAACGACTATAAGAAATAAATATAGTAAAACAGATATTGATATAGAAAAAACACTTTTGTTATTCCAAACTTTTTCTGCTTTATTAATCCCGCAAGGTAGAATGGCTGATTTTGTAGGAGGTAAAGTTAAGGCAGTACACAAAAGAGCAATACCTGAAAAATTTGCGAAAATATTTTATTCTGATTACATTGTTAGTTATTCTGAACAAGAATTAATTGTAAAATGTGAAGAATATTTTAAATGGTCTGCTGATGAAATAAAAGCAATTATTGATTTTTTAACTACAGATTTGAGTTCAAACAGAAAATTTGAAATTGATATATCGAGTCGTCCTATAATAAAAATAGGAGAGCAATATATTTGGCTTTCAAGTTTTCTAAGAGATACAAGGTGGGAAATACTTTTACATAAAAGAATTGCTTCTAATAATCTTATTGATTTTGTGAAACAGTCAGCGGAAGGAGAAAATTTTATATCAAAAGTTTTTAGGGAAGCTGGTTTTGGTTCAATTGCAAGTCATTGTTATCAATATCAGAATCAAAAAGGAGAAGTAGATGTATTGGCTTTTAAGGATAATACATTGTTTGTGATTGAGTTGAAATCAACTTATGTTGATGAAGATATAATGAAAACGTCTAAATATGAAACATTAAAATTTAATTCAAAGGCATCAGAGCAATTATTAAAAGCAAAGAGTTATATAAATGATTTTTTTACCGAAATTAAAAATATTGAAGAACTAAATATTAATTGCAAAAAAGAAGAACTAAAAATAGTAACGATGATTGTATCGAATATTTATCAAGCAGATCATCTTATTTTTAATCAAGAACATTTGAAAATTAGCCTTTTTGAATTATTAATAATTTTGAAGAATGATTTATATAATATGCTAGTTTATAAAGAGGGAAGAGTATTGTTTAATATGGATTTTGATATACCTTATAATATGGTAGAGCAATTTTATAATAGAAACAACCCTGCTATAAAAAAAGAAAATCCTCAGATAGATAAAAAAGATTGTAATTTATGGGAAGATAAAAATAATTGTAAACCCAATGACATAATATCAGCAATCAAAGAGAATAAAATATGGAAGCATCAAAATTTAATTGTTAGCACTGAGGATATTGAATTAAAAGAGTTTGATGAGGATTATAAGTATTTAGACTAAAATATACATACGAACTTGTGTTGGCTGCTTGCTGATTTTTTAAACACAAGAAGTATGAGTAAATTAGTAAAAAAACAGATTATTCCAGCTGTTAATTATCATTTATGGAAAGCGTGTAATTTTAAATGTAAGTTTTGTTTTGGAACGTTTAATGATGTAAAACAAAACAATCTAAAAGTTGAAGACGCTAAACTAGTGATGCAAAATATTGTTGATTTTGGTTTTGAGAAAATAACTTTTTCAGGAGGAGAACCAACTTTATGCAATTATCTTCCAGAATTATTAAAAATCACCAAAGAAGGAGGAATGACAACATCTATTGTTACCAATGGAAGTATGTTGAATTATGAGTGGCTAAAATCAAATAAAGAATATCTAGATTGGATTGCTATTAGTATTGATAGTGTAATTTTAGATACAAATATTAAATCTGGACGATTTAATAGACATAATGGTTTGACCAAACAGAAATATTTGGAATTATTACATTTGATTAAAGACCTAGGTTTTAAATTAAAAATTAATACAGTGGTGTCTCAGTATAATAAAAATGAGGACTTAGCTGATTTTATAAATATTGCAGAACCTGAAAGGTGGAAAATATTTCAAGCTTTGCCAATACTAAATCAGAATGATAAATATGTAGATGATTTTAGTGTTACTCATAATGAATTTGTAACGTTTTTGAATAGACATAAAGAATTAACTCACATAAAAGAAAGTAATTATGATATGAAAGGTTCATATATAATGATAGATCCCATAGGTCGATTCTTTGAAAATTCTAAGGGAAAACATAAGTATAGTTCAAGAATAAATGCTGTTGGAGTAGAAACTGCACTTTCTGAATTAAACTATTGTTTCAAGAAGTTTATAAATAGAGATGGTTTGTATAAATGGAAGTAGTAGAAATTTTCACGGCGAAGAATAAAAAGTATTTAACAGATTAAACAAACAATCCCCTTTACCAAACGGCAAAGGGGATTGTTATATCTTCTCTTTTCAAAATCTTTTTAAAACCCATTTAACTGCATGGTTACCGTAGGGATTAGCAGTAACCAGCCAAGAATAATTAGACCAAGCATAAAACCGCCAATCCATTTTACCCATTTA
>PDWJ01004168.1_pt1 | contig 12944 bp, 10 predicted proteins | sample 1430881 | NCBI WGS metagenome assembly PDWJ01 (sample SAMN01162460, study PRJNA174530) | Oral metagenome, whole genome shotgun sequencing project. | biome: Marine environment; feature: Marine mammal; material: Swab sample of the gingival sulcus; isolation source: swab sample of gingival sulcus... | reverse complement strand
CAAGGGTTCCATTATAGTTAGCTGTTGGTGTTATTGTGTTTCCTGACACGGTATAATTAGACCCCGCAGGCACAGGTGTTACAACCGTTAATGTAAGGGGATCATTTTCCAAATCTGTTACATCAAGATCTCCAAGAACTATATCACGAGATGTATCCTCATCCATAACAATAGGATCAGGATCCTGTCCGGTAATCACAGGTGCATCGTTAGTTGGGAGAACAGTATATAAAACAACATCAGAAGATTTTTTAAAATCAGGGGCTCCGGTTGTAACCTCAAATTTAACATATTCAACACCTGACCAATTTGCAGGTGCAACCACTGTTGCAATAGATCCGTTAAGAGTTACACTGAGAGAAGAACCTGACTTCTGATAATATGTAAAGGTATTGTCATGACCTCCTGTGAGATAGTTCGATAGATTTGTATTTTCAAAAGTAATTTCACTATCTGTCTCATTCTCAGTTCTATCAGGCAAATTACTTAAAACAGGATTAGCAGCAATAATAATTTTAAAATTTTTCTCAACAAAACCACCTTCACTATCTTCAAGTTTAAGAGTAATATCGTCTGTTGCCAAATCAGTAAGATCTTTTGCCTTAAACTGAAGTTCTCCGCTAGAGACATCAACAGTAGGAATGGTAGTATACAGAGAGTTATCGATACCCTCAAGTGTTATGTTTAGAGTTTGACCTGACTCAAGATTAGCTGTATTTTTATCACCTTTATCAAAATCTATTGCAAAATCAGAAATATTCTTTTGAGTATCAGGTTCTCCCACAACAACAGGTATTATGGTAACATCGGGAGCATCATTTACAGGGTTAACAACAAGCTTAAAAGCCTTTGTACTATCCAAACCACCTTCATCAACTATCTTTACGAAAATTGAATCATCCGTAAAGAAAAAATCATCCTTAACCTTGAAACTAAGCGTACCGGAAGTACCACTACGAGTTATAGTAGGAAGTTGATCAAAATAGGTAGGCTCTTCAATATCGTTAATAACAAAACTGACGGACTCTCCTAATGTATCTTCAAAAGAATCTCCCGCAGATATATTTTCTAGAAAATTTGGGATCTCAACAAACCCCTCATCTTCATTAACTTCAACTTCCAAATAAGAACTATTTATATCAAAACTAGGCTGATCGTTAACAGGATTTACTTTATATATTACAGCATGAGTAGCTGACTGATTTAAAGAATCTGTTGAAAGAAAAATTACAACATCTTCACCATACCAATTATCAGGAACAGCTACCGTTGCCGTATATGAAGGAGCAGGTCCAACATTAACAGTAAGATTCTCTCCATTAGATAAAACTTGCCACGCAAAACTATTACCTCCACCTAAAGAATCCAAATCTAGAGGAGTAAAAGAAACATCCTCATCTGTAACCTGCTTAGGTATAATACCTCGCTTAGATACTTTTAACAACTCACTACGAGACATTCTCATATAATCCTCTTTGCTAAAAGAGTAGAGATTTGAAAAAAGCAAGAGAATCATAACCAAACAAAATAAGCTATTAAACTTCTTGAACATATTTTCCCCAATTTTATTTTATATAATAATCTAAATCAAACTTTAAAAAGTCATTGAAGCACTAACTCCGTAAGATCTTATCTCCTCATCTCTGCTATCAATTTTTCCATTACCATTAATATCATCAAATGTTGTACGCCAATTAAAATCTAAGCTAACCCCATCTCCAATATTGTATCCTAAAACAATACCATAAACTGTTGATGGCGTTTTTATATCCTTAAAATTTTCAACATTGTTTTGAACATAGTAAGCCCAAGCTTTTGAGATTTTAGGAATTAAATTTTTAGACAAAGAGAGCTTGGCATCAATAGATCTTTTGTTCATATCACTATTTCTCAAATCTTGATAACCGGCATAGAAATCTACAATTCCAAACAGCTCAAAATCTGCTCCTAAAAAATAACCTTTCATTTTAGGAACATTACTTAAACTCTCCGCCTTTGTTTCAACATAAAGATCACCATTTTCATCTAGAGAACATCCGGATCTTTCCAATTCGTATGTATCATCAAAATATGAGAAAAGGAATTCATCTGAAGATTGCCTGTACTCAGCATAAAGATTTATTGGTCCAAAGTTAGCATTAACACCCGGAGCAGTAAAACCCCAACCATTATCAACTATTTTAGCAAACTCTCCATAAGTTACTAGAGATACAAATTTATTATTAAAAAACTGATATGAAATATCGCCACTAAAAACAGTTACCTCAGACCTTTTATCGTTTTTTGAAAAAAGAGTCTCTCTTCTTGTTCCATCAAGAAGACCCAAAGAAACTAACTCATTTATAGTCTCTTCGCTTACACCGGCTTTTTCATACTTATCAATTTCAGTTACAAGTTTTTTATTGTGAGGATATCTATCTATCTTATCAGGGTAGCTATCACCATCGCTATCCAACAATCCGTTGTACTGATTCAGATCCGAAACAATAGAACCTCCAAGGTACAAACCTCCAATTAGATTGTATGAAAGTCTTGTTCCAAGAACAACAGAACTTTTATCCTCAAAACTCTCTTTTATATTGTTGATAAAGAACTCACTCCTGAATTTATCAAAACTGACCTGACCCTCTAATCCTATCATCTTATAATCAGGATATCTTATGGTATTAGAGTAATTATCAATAACAATCCCCTGTCCAAAACGAACACCGGTTAAAGCACCAACCTTTAAGTAGAAAGGATCATTCTTAGTAGCCCACCTAACATAACGCAAAATATTTAGATAGTCTTCAAAGTCATCCCAATCCTCTTCTCTCAAATCTCCATTAGAATCAATACTAATCTTCACATCAAGTCCAATACCCAATTTACCTATAGGTATATCGGCCATTACACCTATCTGCTGATAGTTCTTACCATCAATGGTAGTAGAACCAATGAAAGCTGATCCAGTCATCGAACTATGATCTTGGGAGTGGAGTAAAGAAAGGGTAATAAGTAAACAAAAAATAATTTTTTTCATAAAACATCCCAAAAATTAACGTTTAAACGCAACAACGCACCCTATAAAAAGATAAAGATCACTCTTGATAATGTCAACAAAATTTAAAGTACAATCTACCCACTGTCTTAAATTTTATGAAATATCAAATTTAAAGTTACCCTCCAGCAATAGATAAAGTTTATCTATAAAATTTTACACTCTTTAAAATCAAGACAACTCTTTCCTAAAAAAGAGTGTGGGGAGAAAAATTGATTTAATTTGTATACTCAAAAAATATTTTATATACGCTAGAACAATTTTATACAAACTTATTTTCTTGGAAGCAGATTGGATTAAATAATAATTCATCTTGATATTGCCATATACGAAGTAGAATATTATCTTAAATAGTATGATATGCATAATTAATTTTACAATCTGCTTAAGATTAATTATTGTGATATGCTATACTTTATCATAAATATTATGTAAGTTTTGATGAAGTATATTAAACCGGTTAAAACTAAAACCGCATTTGAAGAGCCTAAAATTGTTTTATTTGTTATGGTTTTAGATAAATTTATGAGGGAAAAAGTATGCTTGAAGGGTACGAATTAGCAAAAAAGATTACAGAGCTGATGCTTGAAAAGAAAGCTTTCGATATAAAAATTATTGATCTTAAAGGTCAAAATTCAAGTTTTGACTTTTTTGTACTGGCAACAGGATCTGTTGATCAACATATAAAAACGATTGCTGACTTTGTTGCAAAAGCTTTATCTAAGCTTGGTATCAAACCGGCAGGTTCAGAAGGAAAGTCAAACTTAAATTGGGTGCTTCTTGATTATAGTGAAGTTATTGTCCACATTTTTGATCCTGAATCAAGAGAGTTTTATAAACTTGAAAAACTTTTTGATGATTGTGTGATTGAAGATATTGAAGAGCCTGAAATAGCTTAATGAATATTCTGGCTCTTGACATAGGAAATACAAAGACAACCTTTTTTAAAGAGATTGATGGCACTCTTATTTTTAAGAGAAATATTTTAACAGAAAACCTTAACTACGACACATTGAAAAGCTACGGGGAAGGGTGTGTCGTAGTTGTTTCATCTGTAGTAAAATCACAAACAGAAAAAATTGCTTCCTGTATTAAACTCAATCCATTTTTTGTAGATTCTTCAAAAATATTTTTTAAACATGAGTATAGCAATATAAGAAGTTTAGGAGCTGACAGAATTTCCAACATATCAGCGGCTATTGATTTGTATAAAAAATCAACTATTGTTTTTGATTTTGGAACTTGTATTACATCTGAAGTTATTGACAGCTCAGGAACTTTTGTTGGAGGATTTATTTTTCCGGGAATTAACCTTTTGGCTAAATCTATGAATAGTTACACATCTCAGCTCCCTCTAGTAGATACCTCTACATTTGAAAACACTAATCCAAACTCAACGGAATTTGCTATAAAAAATGGTATTTTTAATGGAGTTACAGGGCTTTTGTCAAAATTTATAGAATCTATGAGTAGCGAATATAAAACAGAGTTTAAGGTTATAGCTACAGGAGGATATGCTAAAATGGTTAAAGAGAAGTTTTTAAGAATCGACGAAGTTATTCCTAATCTCTCTTTTATAGGTATGAAAAGAGTGTTAAGAGAGTGGTATAAAAATGTTTATTAAAAGATTGTTTATATATCTTTTACTCATCTTTTCCTTTGTTCTTTCCCAGAAGATTAGTTATAAGAGTGTAGGAAAACTTGTAAGATTAAAGAGTGGTAAGAGTAAATATTATAATGTCAGAGAACTACAATATGGAATCTTTGGCGTTTCATGTGATGAAGCTATAATAAACAAGGAAAATACATCTTTTGAACTCATGGGAAATGTATCTCTATGGGATACTACAAGATTTATAAGATCAGAAAAAGCTATTTTAAAAAGTTATAAGGGTAAATACAGAGCTTTTTTTAGTAATGGAGTAACCTTTGATCAAGACAGTATAAATATTAGAAGTAAATTTGCCCGTTTTAGTGAACTTAATTCTAGAACTATTTTTAGCGATTCCGTAATACTAAGATATATAAATCCTAATCTTTCTCTTTACTGCAAAAATATAGATGTGGATACAAAAAGTGAATATATTATAGCAAAAAAGGTAAACAATCTTGTCTATATGGATTCCACATACAGAGGAGAAGCTATAACCAATCAAATTGAGTATGATGTGAAAGGTAATCTTTTAACAATGCCCAAGAGAGTAAAAATAGAGTTTAATGAGCATAGTTTGGGAAGTGTAGATTTTAAAAAACTTACACATAAAGAGCTAAATTCAATTCAACTAAAAACATTGCCTTACTTAAAGCTTATGGCAAAAAAAGGTAGTTATAATTTCAAAACAAACAACCCTTACTTAAAGGGTGATGTTAAAATATTTCATATTGACAGTTTAGGTAAAAAGACAACTCTTTTTTGTGATACTCTCATAGGAAAGAGTAGTAGAAGTAAAGTTTACTTCAATGGTAATTTCTCTATTTTTAACGACTCCCTCTCCATTTCAGGGAAAAAATCGGCTCTTGATTATAAAGAAAACATATTAAAAGTTTTAAAATCACCCTCTTTAAAGTTTAAAGGAAATTTAGCTGTTGGAGATTCCTGCTATATTAAGTTTTCCAATAAAAAAAGTATTGAATCTGTAACAATATATGGAGATAGTAAAATAAGCAACCCTATTGAGAATACCTATCTTACAAATGAGATCAAAGGAAAGTATATAAAGATCTTTTTTGAAGAAAACAAGCCCTCCTTTCTTCAGGTAAACAAGGAAGCTATTTGTGTTTATTTTAAACCGGAAAAAGGGAAGAGTGATTATAAAAAAAATATTATAAGCGGAGATACTTTGAAAGTTATATTTGAGGAGAGTATCCTATCCTCAATTCAGGTATTGGGAGGTGTAAGAGGGGAATATATAATAGGAAAATAGAATAAATTTACTTATAATTGTTGTTTGGTTTTTTAAACTGAACAGATAAAGTTAAGAGAGAACAGAATGGATAAAAATAGTAGTTTAGAAGCCGTAGGTCTAAAAAAGATGTACGGTAAAAAAATGGTTGTTAAAGGTGTCGATATTAAACTTAACAAGGGTGAGATTGTTGGTCTTTTAGGTCCTAATGGAGCAGGTAAAACAACATCCTTCTATATGCTTGCAGGTATAATAAAACCAACCGGAGGTAGTGTTATTCTTAAAGGTGTAGATGTAACTAAACTACCTATGTATAAGAGATCCAGAATGGGACTCGGGTATCTTCCTCAAGAAGCATCTGTTTTTAGGAAGCTTACTGTTGAACAAAATATAATGGCAATTTTAGAAACTATTGAAAAGGACAAAAATATAAGAAATGAGAAACTTGAATTCTTTTTGAATGAACTTTCCATAACCCACATAAGAAAATCTATGGGATACTCTCTTTCAGGTGGTGAGAGGAGAAGGGTTGAGATAACCAGATCTCTTGTAAGTAATCCTGACTTTATTCTTCTTGATGAACCTTTTGCAGGTGTTGACCCTGTTACCATTGAATCTATACAAAAAATAATATTTGAGCTTAAAGATAAAAATATTGGTGTACTGATTACAGATCATAATGTACAAGAAACTTTAAAAATTACAGATAGAGCTTATCTCCTTTTTGATGGTAAGATTATGACAGAGGGTGACAGTTTTGATCTTTCAAACAATCCTGAAGCAAGGAAATTGTACTTTGGAGAAAACTTTAGACTTAATAGAGATTAGATCTTAGTCAAGATTTAGCTCTCCGAAAGTTCTATTAGCTTTTTTCTATCAAGAATGGTTATCTCTTTATTTTCCAACTCAATTAAACCATCCTGTTCCATCTCTTTAAAAACTCTTGAAAGACTGGGTCTTGTAACACCAAAGAAATCTGCTATCTTCTGCTGACTTTGCTCCAACTTTATGACCCTTTTATTTGAACCTGCCTTCCTTAAAATAAAGTTTGCAACCTTACCCTTTATAGTCAAGAATGAGAGCATCCTAATCTTTTTTGTAAGCAGTCTGGCTTTATCACTAATTTCACTAAGATAGTTCATAAGAATAGTTTCATTAGTTGACATAAGCTTTAACAATGAGTTTTTGGGTATTGAAAGTATTTTTGAGTCTATATTTGCAACAACATTTACAGGTAGTTTATTATTTTTGCCAAAAATAAATATTGTAGCTATAGCTTTTGGAGCATCTATATCCTCAATTTTAACTACTTTACCCATAGGATTTAACATTTCTCCTCTAACCTGACCCTCTAAAATAATATAAAGATGATTACATATTTGATCACTATGAATAATTAAGTTTTCTTTACTATAACTACTAACTCTATACTCAATAGAGTTAAAAAGATTTTTAATCTCCTCTTCACTAAGACCTTTAAAAATATCATTTTTAGTTAAAATATTATACATTAGACTCCCGTTTGTTAATTTTTTTACAGCTAAAAATTAGTGGAACAGAAAAAGGTTTTAACTCCCCTCCATTAAAATCTCCGTAAAACTTTATATTAGTAAAACCTACATCAAGCAAAAGGTTCTCAATCTCTCTTTTCTTTAGTGTCAAAAGTTTTATTTTACCATTAACCTTTCTATTTTCTTCTTTAATAGTTAACTCTGTTTCAAAGTTTACAAACCTTCCTTCATCAACTAAAGAGTAATCTCTAACAAACTTTATCTTTTCATTTTCAATTGTTGGAAGAGATTTAATATTTTCATTTTCAACTCTATCATAGTTTATTATCTGCGTTATAAAATATCCATCTGTTTCCAATATATTGAAAATAGATATAAAGTATTTTTTTACCTCTTCAAGAGTTCCTAAATGAACAAGCGTATTTCCAAAGGAAACTACTAAACTAAAACTATCATGGGTAAATTTACTCTCCAGATCTAGCATATTAAGTTTGAAGAAGCTAGCATCAACACTTTTTTTTGCTATAGATATAAGTTCACTGTCAAGTTCTATCCCGTAAACATTATCTGAAAGTTCCTTTAAAAGAGAAGTAAGATTTCCGGTAGCCGATCCCACATCCAATATTTTATTTAAGCTTCTATTTTCAACAATAGATTTAATGAATGAAAGTTGTTTCCTGTTTTTAGGAAATATATAGTTATAGTTTTGAGCAATTGATGAGTAAAACATTGTAATCTCTAATAGTTATATAATGTTAAGCAACTTTTTATCTAAGCTCTAATGAAAAAAAGTTAAAGAGGATTCCTACCACCTACTCTTGTAGGAACTGCTTCTTTGGATCCATTTTACCGTACCGGCTAGTGTTTATAACTTTTTCAAGTAAGCCCTATTTAAAGAACAATAAAAAGTACTACAAATTTGTATTCAATATAAATTGTTTCTATTTAACAAAAAATGATAAAGGCTTGTTTGTACGAAGTAAAAGAGCCTAATAAAAAAGTTTATATCTTAGTTCCTAAATAAAACTTATTTAACTTTATTGTCTAATTTTATTTTAAGAAAAAATCATTAATAGATTGTTTTTTTCAATTTAATTACTACATTATATATTGTAGGTTTTTTGTTTTCTAAAGTTTTGAGATTACTCATATTTATTTTATCAAACGTGAGCTTGATTAAACTTTGGAATATTTTTTATTTAACTTTATCATTGGTTTGATAAAGTTATTATATGGCAATATTGTACACTTTGGGGGGAATATGTGCATGTTGTGTTATTGGATTATGTCTCATTATAAAATATATAAATAGTTGAGTTTTTTATGCTTAGTAGTCAAAATTTAAATTTTCGTGAGTCTGATTGTGAAGAAAATATAGATAAAACTTATATAAAAATAGCTGTAATTGATGATGACGATCAAGTTCATTCAGTTATCTCTTTGGCTTTAAGTAACTTTGAATATAAGGGGCAACCTATCAAAATAATAAAGGGCTATTCCGAAAAGGATGCTGAAAATATTTTTAGAGAAAATGATGATATACATTTAGCTATTATTGATATTGTTATGGAACATGATGATTCCGGCTTAAAGATAATAAAGCTTATTAGAGAAACATTAAAAAACAAGTTTATAAGAATTGTTATCTCTACAGGACAACCCGGAGTTGCTCCTGAAAAGAAGGTTATTACAGGCTATGATATAAACGACTACGTAAGTAAGACAAACTTAACATCTGGTAGATTGTTTACACTTGTTACAACCTCAATTAGAGGATATAAAGATTTGATTGAAGTTGAAAAAAGTAGGCTGGAGATTGATAAAAGAGATAGGCTAAACAACAAAGTCTTGAATGCTCTACCTTGTTATGCTATGCTTCTGGATAGTAATGGTTTTATTATAAATTCTAACTCCCCGGCAACTTTAAAGGGTGTTTCTAAAGGGTTTAGATGCTTAGACTTTGAAAAGTGTTTCTCTTGTATGTGGGGTGCTTTACCGTCAAATTTTAATCCTGATAAGTATAATGAATGGGAAAATGAGTTTAAATCTACAAACTATTCACATTATTGGACTCCTGTAGATGAAAATAAATATCTCTATACTGTATTTGATATTACTGAAAAGAAAAAATATCAAAAAATGCTTATTGAATCCAAGAAAATGGAATCAATAGGCTTATTGGCGAGTGGTATAGCTCATGATTTTAATAATGTATTGGGAGGTATTATAGGATTTTTAAATCTTCTTAAAGTTAGATTTAGTGAAGAAAGTGAAGAGGGGGAGCTTATATCAAATATTATATCTGCCAGTAAGGGAGGAATTGATCTTTCAAAATCACTACTTTCTTTAACTAAAAAAAGTAGTAATGAGCCCTCACTTCTCAATATGGATGATATTATAAATCAATCTGTTAAGCTTCTGAAGGCAAGTTCTAAATCTGTTGTTTTTAAAACCAATTTTAACGCTAAGTCAGCCATGGTAATGGGTGATAAAAATCTTTTTGAGAATATGTTTATAAACTTAGGCTTAAACTCCATAGATGCAATGGAAGGAGTCGGAACGATTGAGATCTCAACACATGATCTTTCAGATATAAAATATTTGAAATTTGCGGATATGGATTTAGAAAAAAAGTATATTAAGATCATTTTTAAAGATACCGGGAAAGGGATTGAAAAAGATCTTCTTGATAGGATTTTTGATCCTTTATTTACTACAAAAAGTGAAAGTAAAGGTTCCGGTTTGGGACTTTCAAATGTTTATAACACCATTCACAATTATAATGGAGCTATAGGTGTTGAAAGTGAGGTTGGAGTAGGAACTTCTTTTACAATAATTTTTCCTGTTGCATAAGTTATATTCTTTTAAATGAGCATAAACAGATAAATTTTGTTATATTTCACAATTATTGACTGTTTACAGCTTCTCTTTAAGGGGTTTAACAGTCTGTTTTGTAGAATCTTCCTAGTTTAAAGATCTACTAAAAAGAGGAGATTCCAGGTATGTAATACTTTAGGAAGAGATTTTTGTAAAAAGCAGAGTTTTTTAATTATAGACAAATAAAAGCTTTGTAATTTATATGGGAGGTAAAAGTACAAGAATAGAATTTAGTTTTGCTGCCTCTTCATGATCAGCATTAAAATCAATCTTACCATTACTTAACCATGGTAAACTCTATTTCTTGGGGATTGAATTTTTCGTAACTTATAAAATTTTGTACTTTTTCAACAGACCTCAGTTAAAGCGGAGAGTGTATGATAGGAGAGATACTTGCTCCGGCAGGTAATTATGAAAAGCTTAAAACTGCCGTAAATTTTGGTGCCGATGCTGTTTATTTGAGTGGCAAAAAGTTTGGTATGAGAGCTTTTGCAGGAAATTTTGATTTAGATGAGATATACTCCGCTTCAAAATTTTGTAAGGAGAGAGGAGTAAGTTCATTTCTCACTCTAAATATTATGGCACATAACAAAGATCTTGAAGATCTTCCAACATATCTCAATGAAATAAAAGAGAGCGATATTGATGCTCTGATTGTTGCAGATTTGGGTGTTATGGAGATTGTTAAAAAGCATATAGAAAATAAAGAGATCCATATCTCCACCCAGTTTTCAGCTACAAACTATAAAACATATGAACTTCTAAAAGATCTTGGAGCTTCGAGGGTTGTACTTCCCAGAGAATTAACTTTTGATGAGATAAAACAAATAAGAGAGTTTACAGATCTTGACCTTGAAATGTTTGTTCACGGTGCTATGTGTATGTCCTATTCAGGAAGATGTATGATAAGTTATCATACATCCAATAGAGATCCAAATAAAGGTGAGTGTAGCCAACCTTGTAGATATCCCTATAAACTTTCAACCAACTTTCTGGATGATCCTATTATTGCAGAGGAGGATGAGAGAGGTACATACTTTTTTAACTCAAAAGATCTCTCTCTATTAAAAAGGATTCCTCAACTCATGGATATTGGCATAAATTCCTTTAAGATTGAGGGTAGAATGAAAGCTATTTCCTATCTTTCATCCGTTATTCATTTATACAAAGATGTTAGGGATACCTACAAAAAAGATCCTAAAGGGTTTGTTTACAAACCGGAGTGGGATGAAAATCTTTCAAAAATTGCAAACAGAGGATACACGGAGTTTTATTTTGAAGGTAAAACTACTCCTGAAAGATCTCAAGCTGTAGATAGGAGCAAAGAGATTTCTAACTATGATATTGCCGGAGTTGTAAAGGAGATTATAGATAGAACTTTTATGGTTGTTGAGGTTAAATCAGCTTTCCACCCAAATGATGAGATGGAAATTGTTATTCCTGAAAAAAGGATTTTAACCATAAGACCTCCGTTTATAAAAGATGTTGTTGGTAGAGAGCTTGAAAGAACCAAACCTAATCAGATTGTTGTAATGAGACATCATAAAAGCGTTGTTCCAGGATCAATTATTCGTGTAAAGAAGAATGGATAGAGAGTATATTGGTATAATTGTTAATCAGTTTAAACAAAAGAGTACCCTCGTAAACTATCTTTTAACGGAAAATTATGGGCTAATCAAGTTTAGCATTTATGGGATAAGCAAAAAAAATAGTATCTACAGGGCAATTATTGAACCTCTAAACAAAATAAGTGTTACTCTAAGCGGTAACAAAAAATTTATTGAAGCTGAACTTTTAGAAAGTAATCAAGAGATAAGAAAAAGCTATAAAAAGATTGAATTTTCTTTAAAGATATTAAACTTCTTTAACAGATTTTCTAATAAAACAGTAGATAAATCCTATTGCTTCTACAACCTTATAGAGAGGTTTTTAACATCAATTTCTAACATAAATAATCCTCCCTATAATAGTTTAGAGATTTCATTCTACTACTATTATATATTCTGTTTAGGTGTAGGTTTACCCATTTATAAAAATATTGAAGGAAACAAATATATAAAAATCTCTCTTGATGATGGAGCTATCTCAAATAGTGAGAGAGCATTTCCTCTATCAGTTGAAAGTTATAAAATATTACAGAAAATTAGTATATCTAAGTTTAGCAATATAGATTGGGAGATTTCTCCAAGATGTAAGTTGGAGTTAAAGAACTTTTTGAGAGAGTATATATATAACCATTTTAATCAGAATATTATTTAGATTTTTAGAATAGTTACCCACAATTTCCTTTACTTTTCATTTGATATTGTATATATCTAAGCATACTAATGCTAATAAAAAACCACCTCCTAAAATATGTAAATATTACCACATAAGCACCATGGTTTACAGAGGTAAATCTAAAGAATATTTTACAAAAAACAGAAAAAATATAATTTTCCATGTTAACCATATATAGTATAAGGATAAAAAGAGAAGCCACTATATATAGTAAAAAACCTATAAAAAATAATTTAACCCGCATATTTCATGAGACTTTAAAATTCCTATAATTTTTCAAAAATTATTGCTCAATAATAAAACGATCTGATATTTCTCCAAAAAATACTATGT
>PDWJ01004166.1_pt1 | contig 12946 bp, 13 predicted proteins | sample 1430881 | NCBI WGS metagenome assembly PDWJ01 (sample SAMN01162460, study PRJNA174530) | Oral metagenome, whole genome shotgun sequencing project. | biome: Marine environment; feature: Marine mammal; material: Swab sample of the gingival sulcus; isolation source: swab sample of gingival sulcus... | reverse complement strand
TAGAGAGGCAAGTAGCAGTAAGCTTTGTAATAACCATGAAAGAAACGCCCCTCCTGGTTGCCATGTAACGGATCATCTGTGGCGTCGACATCGAGAATGTGGGAATGGCTGTACGACTTTCCAGCTCACGCAGCAAAAGGGCTCACCCGTCAGAAGTGATAGAGCCCCCGTCAAAATTTGCTTTGATTTCCCGCTTACCCAGTGCTTGAAATATACCTTCAACTTGAGTACACTCTGTTTTCATAGGCCATTTTTGTTGTTGGAGTTATCGTATTGTGAACACTATAATTTACAACATTTATGGCCTTTTTGCTTTAGTCTTATGAGAAATTCGGGCTAAAATAACTATTTTTCATATCCTTCATAAAAATATGATTGTTCAATACCTTTAAATATCAATTCTCTGTTTTCTATATCTGTTGTTAAATTTTCTTTTAAGAGGGTTCTTATTTCTAAATCATTTACAGGGCTTCGTTCCATTGCTTGTAAATATAAATCTTTATCAATAAACTGCCAGTTAACGACCTGCTTCAAATTCTTTTTTAAAATCATATCAAGCCAAATTCGTGTGCTTCTTCCATTACCTTCTAAAAAAGGATGAGCGATATTCATTTCTACATATTTTGCGATAATTTCTTCAAAAGTCTTCTCAGGCATTTGCTCAATTTTTGCTAAAGCTTCATTTAAATATAAAGAATTAGCAAAACGAAAATTACCTTTTGAAATATTTTTCTTCCTGATTTGACCTGCAAAATCATAAAGATTTTTGAATAGGTAATTATGGATTTCTTGCAGACCTTTAGTCGTCCCAATTTCAATTTTTTTTATATCACCAGACTCAAATAATTGATAAGCATTTTCTAAGCTTTTTTGGTCTATGTTCTTTATATTCATATTGGATCATTTGTATATTTTTTCTGGTTATATCATTCTTTTATTACAGCATCGAGGTAGAACGGCCAGTTACCCGACCGTCCCCTCACAGATCCCTGCCTGTGGTTTTCTCGCACAGGGCTCCTCAGTATTACTCGCTTCGTACAAAAGCGTTTCAGCTTTCTTTGCTCTTCCCCGCAGTGAGGTTTGCATATGTTTATCAGCCTTTCTTATCTGCATATGTTTCCTTTGCGGGCTGCATGATACCGTCATTTCCTTCCCAATGTGATCGGCCCTACCGTCTCAGGATACTATAAAACCATCTGACTCCCTTTTACCCTTCAGATGCTCTTTATGTGGTTGATACATCTTACCTCTACAAGAAGGAGGTAAAAGGGCATCCCAGGTTCCTGATACTTCTCTCATTGCATGCCACGCTCTCGGACCCCGGCAAGCCCCTCGGGAATCTCGCCTTTACGATTCCTCTGTTCTGGCTTTGGTCACCTTAAAAAGGTCGCCAACTGCTCGATACTCTGACGAGGCTGAATCGCTTTGGGCAGGTACGTCTCCCCTGCGGCCTCCAATGTGTTCCCTGGGTACGCTTCACGACTCTTGTTCGCTATCCTTTTGGCTCCGCAAGTCACACAACACTCGGTACGGGCTGCTGGCTAAGCTTTGCCTGACAGCGACTTCCTGCTCTATCGCAGGCCTCCCGCCGTGCCTTGAAACAGCTTGTTATATTTGGTGATGCTATTTAATTGATACTCCCATAACTTTAGCTATTTTTTCACTAGTATTCCAAACTGAATGTAATTTTCCCCCATTAACTTTTAAAGACATGCCTTCTGATAAATTGATTGTTTGATCTTCAATTTTTATTTGGATATTTCCTTCAATAACTGTAAACAAATGGTCATGAGAATGAGTGTGGCATGGTGAGGGCCCGCCACCATTAGGCTCTATATAAGCTATTGCACAATCAAGAATATTTTCATCTATGTCTTTTGCTAATAATTTAGCTTTGAAATTTTTATGATTTGGTGGCGTAAACATCTTTTTTTCCTCATTTTTTCAATATCAATTTGCTGGATATTCCTAAATAATCGAGTTATAACAGTCAGGTATCCGACCGTCCCCCACGGGCCCCGGGCTGCGGTTTTGCCGCACAGGGCTCCTCAGTATTACTCGCTTCGTACAAAAGCCTTTCAGCTTTCTTTGCTCTTCCCCGCAGTGAGGTTTGCATATGGGAATCTCGAATAACTGGTTTATTAGCCAACGTCTTTAAACCTATAAATTTGACAATCAGACTCAATTCAACGCCTGATTTTTCAGGTTTTCTGGGTTCCAGCGAAGGGCTTCACCACCCTGAACCCCAATTTTGTTATGTTGCGAGCCATGTACCCAGCCGATCCAGATTGTATGCAAGGTTGCTCATCCCAATCTTTGCCCTTGTCAGGCCGACTGTTCTTATGAGCACATGTCCTGCCTTCTGAGTTTGCACACCGAAGACATGCTCAACCCTTACTCGAACCTTCGACTTGCTCCCATTGCTTTTGTGTTCCCGAGCTGTCAGCTTCCGGCTTCGAGTGCCTTTAGGATGAATGCATTCATGAGACCCTCATCTCTCCCACGACTTTAGGCGATCTTTCCAAGAGTAGGCAGAGTCTGCCCAAACATTACGATTTGTGTTTTCTGCCAGTATTTCCTCAAACACATTGCTGCCATGGCCAGAAGGGTCAGTGACTTTCCAACCACGAATGAATTATGCTTAACATCAATGGAAATATGATTTTTGTAAGCAAAGGAAGATGTACCGTTCTTCCTGGTCCAGCGAGCGTCAACATCCTTTCTCTGCGGCTTGTTTTCACTCCATTGAACCGGGGCCTTGTCTTCGCCCTTTATCTGTTCATTTTTTTCACAGCTATGGCGCTGTATCGGAGTCTTCACAATGGAAGCATCTACAATTTGCCCTTTCATGGCTGTATAACCATATTTCTGCAGGTGCAACTCAAACTGAGAAAACAATTCTTCGATTATCCCGGCATTATTTAGATTCTCAAGGAAAAGCCATATCGTTGTTGCGTCAGGAATTTTGCTCCCTATGTGCAATCCAAGAAAAGGACAAAAAGAGTGGCGGTCGAGGATTTGATATTCGGTGGCATCATCGGAAAGGTTATACAAAGACGGAAGCACAAGAATTTTAAAGAGCAATATGACATCATATCCTATCGGTCCCGCTGCAGACTTATGGGGCTTTTGCCGAGCCTTTTCAAGTGCAGGAGGAAATATTTCCCCTTCAACAGCTTGATTAATTTTGGTGAGCGGGTCACCGTTGCTATCGGTTTTATGCATTTGATTGTCAAGCTCGAAGAATCCTGGCTGAAACATGTCGCCTCCATCAAGTGAAAACGAGTAAAAAATGATGGAGAAGTATAACATAGTATCAATAATTAACAGATGGTCAAAACGATTATCGGACTCGTTTTGCTAGAGCAATTATTCGAGAAACCCGAAAGCCGTGGCAGACTTCCTAAGCTTTCAACATATGCTCATTTTTTCTTGAGGCTTGCTGAGTGCTCAGCTACAAAATTTCCATTCCATTTTAGAGTGGACAGGCTTGAAAAACCGTGTTTCCAGAGGGCCTTACAGAAAACAATAGGGGTCCCTTTGCCGAAAGATATCCAGGCCGAGGCCATAGGAAACGGCCAAGCATCCGCCGCAGGCTGGGCGAATGGTGCAGTCTGCGCATTCACTGGGACCGTTTCTGTATTGCTCGGCCTTCTGAGAGGTATAAATATCATACAGGGATAACTTGTATATATTGCCAAGTTTTGAGGGGAGCTTGCGGCAGGCGTGCACCTCACCGTCGGGAAGAAGAGCAAGAAAGTTGAACGCCGCACCGCATCCGTAGCCGGCGCAGCCTCCCATAACAGGCTGACCGTTCTGGTGGCGGACCAGGTTGAATAGGTTGTCTTTGAGTCGCATGTGCGGGTTTTTGGCCGCTGCCTGAAGATACTGTTTCAGAAAATCCTCAAAGGTAGGTATTGGGACTGATTCCAGGGCAGCTCCTTCTCCGACCATGGCAAGTCGATTGAATGTGAATAGGTTCACCTTACCGTTTAGGAGTTGGCCAAGCTTGATGACCTGATCCTGGTTGGCACGGGTCAGGGTGAGCATGACCATGGAAAAGATATCCAGCTCTGCCAGTACATCAAGAAAATCCAGTGAACGTCGAAAATGGCCGTTACCCCTGATGTAATCGTTGTGTGGTTGTAACCCTTCCAGGCTGATCTGATAGAAGGCAGGCTTCTGGATGGCAAGGATTTTTTCCAATCGTTGTACTGGGACTGGATTGCCCAATATGGCAGTGAGAAACCCCCGGTCCGCAGCTTCCTGGTATAATGTCTCAAAATGGGTACACATGAAAGGGTTGCCGCCTGAAAAACTCACCTGTGTGTAGACATTCTGCTGTCGGCAGAAGTCATACAGATCATCAAGTACCTGGATTCCCTGCTCAAGGGTCATGGGTACACGATCACTTCGGTCATAGCAGTGTCGGCAATGCAGGTCACATTTCTGGGTAATGTGCCATTGCAGGGTAAAAGTCGGGGTGGTGAATAATGTGCTGTTATCCAGTTCACTGCGGTGCAATGATTTCGGGCGGGTAATCCTTGACTGAGGGCGGAGGAGCAAGCCGTGACGATGCGCCGTATAGAGGATGTTGTCCACTTCGCCAATGGTATGTCCCGTTTCTCGGGCCACATCCCTGCTGTCAAGGTGTTCCCATATCATTTTCAGGGCCAGCAGGTCGTGGCCGGTTGCGCTGCGGCAAAAAACAGTTTTCTCTTCTGGATGGTGCCAGATTAGGACCCGGTCTTCCCCCGGGAGTGGGATAACAGACTGATTATAAAAATATGCAGGCAGGTTCGTCCAGGCAAGTAGCAGGAGTTCCACAGAGGGGTTGACCAGCCACTCTTCAACAGAGTTGGGAAACGATGGCTGCTCTGTTTGTTTAGCCCGAAAAGCTGCCCCCAGCCGTGCCAGGTCGGCTAGATACGAGGCGTCAGGATGGTGTTGAGGATGCGTTTTGAGATGCTCGGGCAGGTCCATGCTGGTTTGCCATGAAAAAAGGCTTTGCCAAAAAGGGCGTTGCAGAAGGGGGGGTAACTCTGCAGATTGGCTCATGGAAGATGGTTGGCTGTGTATCCTGAGTCCGTGAGCATTGAAAAAAGGCCGGCAACCTTTTGGTTACCGACCGTTATATCGTACTGGTGACGTACAACCTGTACGTCTGGGATTAGCTTCAGCCGCTCTTCCCGGTGTCTTTTGTATCAGCTTCTTTTGGTTCGGTTGAGGAGCTGCAATTGCTGTTGCTTGTTTTTTTTATTATTTTTTTCTTGGTGTTATCTGCCACTCCCTGAGCCTCATCTTGTTCAGCGTCAACTACGCTGTTGGCATTACCGCCTCAGCCGGAGGCCGCTTTTTCAGCACTACCTGTACTGGGTTGGGCGCCTCAGCCACTGCCCGCCGAGTGGGCAGCACCAGGCAGGGTGACTCCGCCAGCACCAATAAGGCCTGCAATGCCGAGACCGGCCAGGAATTTTTTCAATTCCGAGTTTCGCATCGTGTCCTCCATATTTTTTGGGGGAATAGTGTTGCTTATTCAGGTGACCTGTTGATCAGACAGATTAATATCTATCAGCGTGAATTCTTGATGTCAAGGGGAAAGACTGGCGAGGAGCATGCTTCAACGCAGAATCTATACCACCACAGGCTCTCAATTTCACCTGATCGGGATGTGGCGATTGCAGGATATGTCAAGTGGCACCCTTGGTACTCGCTGAGGGATGCTGCGTTACGGGTTGAATTGGGCCCAGTTTTTTGTCTATGGTACCGTGTTTGAATAGCAGGGTAACAAGCAGAAGGCAGTAACAGAATACAGCGGCCACGGCAAAGAACGGCATGAAATAGCCAAGAGGGCAGAAAATGAGCACAGTAACCCAGTGCAGAATGAGCACCTGTTTTGAGTGCAGTTGTATGGGGAAATCCCCGTGTCGGCTGATGACTGCCAGCCCGCTCAGGTTCCAGCCATAGAGGGCTGTAAAGGCATGCAGCCGCAGGAGGGGATGGCTGATTTCGGGGATATAATAGCTGCTGAAGGACAGCAGAATGTAGGCAATGCCGGTGAGCGAGGTGACGAGCAGAAAAAGAATCCCCGAAGTCAGAAACGCCTTTTGCTGCAACCGGATTCCATGACTCCAATAGAGATACAGGATGGAGGTTACAGTGAGGAACAGGAGGGAGCTTATCACTATCTGGGGCACGAACAACTCAGCCAGGATAAAGAGAAAAAAGATAATGACCCCCAAGTTGATGCACCAGAAAATTGCGGCCTTGAGCATCAGGGTTAGTGTCCCTACGTCTCTGTTCATCAGGTTGAATATTACGGACATGCTGATCAGAGAGATGGGAAAGGAGAACCCTAGAAAAAAGGTGTCCAATTCAAGCTTATCCAGGTGTATCCAGTGGCCGAATTCGGCGTTTAGAATAACAGGTGCGGATAGGGTCAGACCTATACTGAGGCAGAGCAGTGAGGCCTGGTGGAATTTATTGGACACGGTTTCCTTTTTACTCAACAGGGCGAGGGGGAGCCATCGACCGAAATGGTGTACCCGGGCACGTTCGACAATAGCTGCCAGGAGTAAGGAAATAAGCATGGCAGGAACATAGAGATGACAGAAGGCGGCTAGGGCGAACAGCAGCGCCAGCAAGAAAAAGGCTTGCCCCTGCCGGGAAAGATTTCGCCGGCCTTCAGTGAAATAGATCAGCAGGGTGCCCCCGCTGCACAAATTGAAGAGAAAAATGTGCAGCCGTTCAAAATTGATTTGTGTCGCTGGGACCAGGTGGTGCATGAAACCACAGGACAGAGCGATGATCATGGTTACCAGCAAAATGGTTTTGAAAGTCCCGTTCACGTGTGCGACTCCGGATGGTATAATGCTTCCTTGCCCAGAAGAACCTGCAGCGCCTGCATGAGGTCGGAATGGCGAAAACAATAGCCCGATTGTTTCAGTTTTTCTGTGGAAACCCGGCATCCAGAGAGCAAGACCTCTGAGGCCATCTGGCCGTAGATGGTTTTTAACAGGCCTGCCGGGATGGACGGCAGCAGGGGACGTCGGAGCACCCGGGCAAGGGTATGCATCAGCTCTTCGTTGGTCACTGGCGCAGGAGATGCAAAGTTGACTGCGCCGTGCAGACTTTCGGTCTTCAGAGCATGCAGCATGGCATAGATCATGTCATCCATGGATATCCAACTGACGTACTGTTTTCCGCTGCCAAAACGTTTGGCAAAGCCTACGGCCGAGGTGGTGAGTAGCCGCTGCAGGGCTCCCCCTCTGGGGGTGAGGACCACCCCAATACGCATGAAAACCGTTCGTATCCCTGCGTCTTCAGCAGGTCGGGCGGATCGCTCCCAGAGTGAGCAGACATGCGAGATGAAATCCCTGCCTGCCTGATCATCTTCGCGTATGCAGCGGCCTTCTGTGTTGCCGTAAAAACCAACGGCCGAGGCGCTTAAAAGAACCTTGGGTTTTGGGGACATGGCTGCCGCTGTACGGGCTATGAGGTCGGTTCCCTGTTGTCGGCTGTCAAGGACCCGTTTCTTTTTACGCTCCGTCCAGCGTCCTTGACCGATGTTGTCTCCAGCAAGATGGATGATGCCGTCCAGCTCAGGAAGAGAAGAGGCATCGATGACACCTTTTTCCGGGTCCCAGTAGATCTCATGGCGGTTCTGGATCGGCGGGCGGCGTACCAGCGACCAGACTTCATGGCCACCGGTTGTGAGGAGAGGCTTCAGTGCGCTTCCCAGCGGACCGCTTCCTCCGGTAATCAAGATGCGTAAAGGTGTCTGGCTATATTGTTGATGGATTTGAATATCTCGGCGCAGAGTCTGGTGGCGGTAGGTGAATATCCGTTTGAGTGTGGGCTCGACGAATTTTCCGGCTAAGTCGGAGATGATCCCAGGGCCAGGTAGTGCGTATTCGATATAATCGTCCAGTCGAGCGCCGTCACCTTCTCCCGTAAACCGGTGGGTATGTATCCATTTGGCAAACGGACCTTTCTGCTGGATATCGCGAAACATGATGCCCGGTTGATCTGCAACGTGCCGGGCATGCCAGGTGTAGGGCACGGGTCCGGCAAACATTTTCAGGCGCACTGTACTCCCTGGTGCAATGGTTCCGGTTCTGGAGATCACCGAGGTTTTTTCCCAAGGCGGAAGAAGACGCTCCAGTGCCCCGGGGCGGCTGTGCCAGGTGTAGAGTTCTTGCGGTGTACAGAGAAAAAGGGAACTATGCTGGAAGGTGCGCGGGTCAGGCATGCAGGACCTCCTGTAAAGCAGGCTTCAGCTCAGGGTAGGTAAAGAGGTATCCCGTGTTTTCCAAGGCCTCGGGGATGGCCTTTTGTCCCTGGAGAAGGGACTGGCCGAATTCTCCAAGCACTGTTTGCATGATAAACGCCGGGGCCGGGAGTAGGGCAGGCCGGTGCAGGATCGCACCCATGGCCTTGGCAAATTCTTTTTGGTGAACGGCTTCTGGAGCCGTAAAGTTGAATGGTCCTTGGCTGTCGGTTCCAAGGAGGATATGATGTACCGCCTTGACAACATCGTCCAGATGTATCCAGGGGAACCATTGCTGCCCTGAACCGATGGGACCGCCGAGACCCAGTAGAAAGGGCAGCCGCATGGTCTTCATGGCCCCCCCGCCTTTACCCAGGACCACGCCGAAGCGCATGGTCGCTACCCGGCACCCTTTTTTCTGGGCAGTGGAGGCTTCCTTTTCCCAGGCAACGCATACCTGGGAAAGAAAATCATCGCCACTCTCTGCTGATTCCCGTTTCTCAGCCTCACCGCCGTGACCGTAGTACCCGGCTGCGGAAGCGCTGAGCAGTACCGTTTTCCCAGGAGGTATGGCCTCTACCAGGTTCCTGGTGGTCAGGATACGGCTGTCATAAATTTTTTTCTTATATTTTTTCGTCCACAGGTTGAAGACCGATCGTCCGGCCAGGTTGATAAAGGCCTCGCAATGAGCCACTTCCTCTTGCCATTGTCCCGGCCGGGTCGTGTCTGCGGATAGATAATGCAGGCGTCTGTGTATCGGCAGAGCACATTGGGCACGACTGCCGGTCACGGTGACATTGTGACCTGATTCCAGTAAAGAGGCGGTGATGGCTGAGCCGACAAAGCCGCTGCCTCCTGTAATAAATACCTTCATGGAGTCCTCCGTCTTTTCAGGGTGAATACGTTGCCTGTCCACTGTTTATGTCTTCTCCCGTTATGCCCCCTGCAGGGTAATATCGGCAACAAAGGCACTCAGGCAGGTCCATATTTTTGAGGGTACGCTGGCTTTTTATTGTTTGGCGCATTGTGCAGGTGCGATGCGTATCCTCTGCTCTGGTAGTTTGTTTTTGCACTGTATGATTCTATAAACACAAAAAAAACGTTAATAGTAAATCCAGCGTAGCGTGGTCATGGGTGCAGGGTCACGGAAACAGTGTAGTAAAATATCCTGTCTTCAACAAGAGCGTATATATCAGGACCACTTTTTTGGCAAAATATCACTGCCTGATGCTGATAATCTCACCGTTTTACGATATAGTGGCTTGGTTATATACAGTGTTGTTTAGCCGTGGCAGGAGGTAAGCCGGACACTGCGAAATTGGAAAAAAGGAGCTGTACATATCGCATGAGTATTCGTATTGCCATAAATGGTTATGGTCGTATAGGTCGATGTATTTTGCGTGCATTGTATGAGACTGGTACAAGAGAACAGATGGAGATAGTCGCCATCAATGAACTGGCTGATCCAGCTTCTATTATGCATTTGACCCGCTTTGATTCGACCCATGGCACCTTCAACGGCAGCGTTGCTTGTGACGGCCGGAACCTGATAATTGACAACGATCATATCCGCATGTGCTGTGAATCGGATCTGGCCCTGCTGCCCTGGGAGGAAATCGGTGTCGACCTTGTTCTCGAATGCAGCGGCAGTTTTGTGGAGCGGAAAACAGCGGAACAGCATAGGGAGAGTGGAGCAGGGAAGGTGCTGTTTTCCTGTCCGGCCCAGAGCGATGTCGATGTGACGGTTGTCTATGGACTCAACCAGCACCAGTTGCGCCCGGAACATGCCATTGTGTCCAATGCCTCCTGTACCACCAATTGCATCAGCCATGTCATACATCTGCTCCACGGGTATTGCGGCATTGATCACGGTATCATCACAACCATTCATTCCATGATGAATGACCAGCCGGTTATTGATGCCTACCATAACCCTGATCTGCGGAAAAGCAGAAGCTCTGGCAACTCCATTATTCCCGTGGATACTGGGTTGGCGAAAGGTATTGATCGCATCTTTCCCAACCTCAAAGGACGATTCAACGCCGTTTCGCTGAGAGTGCCGACCATGAACGTGTCCCTGATGCAGTTGACCGCCCAGGTACAGAGGCCCGTTAAGGCAGAGGGATTGAACAGGATGTTTAAAGCGGCTGCCATGGGGCAATTGCACGGTATTCTTGGGTATACTGAACTGCCGTTGGTCTCCTGTGATTTTAATCATGATGCCCACTCAGCGATCATTGATAGCTCCCAGACCAGTGTCAGCGGAGAGCACTTGGTCAATGTGATGGCCTGGTTTGATAACGAATGGGGATATGCAAACCGGATGCTTGATACGGCCATGGCCATGATGGGCGGGCAAGAGAGGGCCGCATGAGTACGCATGTTTTTATAGTCGGCACAGGTGCCATGGGGTGCCTGTTCGCGGCGAGACTTTGCCGTTATTGTGTGGTCGTTATGTACAATGTCAACTCTGAGGCAGTGCAGAGCATCACGAATCAGGGGGTGCGCATTGTGGAGTTGAGCGGCAAAGAGACAGCCCACCCTGTGCAGGCTGTGACAACCGTCCAAGGCTATGAACAATGGGCTGATCTTGTTCTGATCTGTACCAAATCCCGGACCACGGAAGAGGCTGCGGAGGTCGCCGGGATGGTGTTGAAAACCGGTGGGCTGGCCTTGAGCTTACAAAATGGTCTAGGGAACCACGAGCTGTTACGGGCAGTCCTGGGGGAAACAACAGGAGTGGCTGGGGTGACCTCCCAGGCCGCTACAGTTCTTTCTTATGGACGGGTGCGGCATGCCGGGGAAGGCCCCACCTACCTGGGAGGTGGACAGGCTATTGAGCATATCGTGTACCTGTTCAACCAGTCAGGGCTGGAGACTATCCGGCATGACAATGTTGAAAGCCTGATCTGGGGAAAGCTTATCATTAACGCAGGTATTAATGCCCTGACTGCTTTGCTGCAGGTGCCCAATGGCGACCTGCCGCAACATGCCTCGTCCATGGAGTTGATGACATTACTGGTGGACGAGGCTGTCCAGGTGGCCCATGCTCAGGGGGTGGAGCTGCCCTATGCAGACCCTCTACGCCAGGTGGTAGCGGTCTGTGATCATACGTCTCGGAATCGATCAAGTATGCTGCAGGATGTTTTACGTGGTACTTGTACTGAAATTGAGGTAATCAATGGAGCCATTGTGGAAAAAGGCAGGGAACTTGGTGTAGCCACACCGGTGAACGCTGCTATGCTTCACCTTATCCGGGCGTTGGAGTGGGCTGCTGCCCGGCGGGGTGATTAATGACTGAAAGTGGGTTGCAGAAGGGGGCAAGCATGCAGAAACTGACCATACCAGATATATTGGCGAAAAAGGTTGCAGGCGGAAAGATAACTGAACTTACGGCCTATGATTATCCCTGGGCACGGATGCTTGATGAGGCGGGTATAGACATTGCCCTGGTGGGAGATTCTCTGGGCATGGTGGTGCTTGGTCACAAGAGTACGGTCCGTGTTACCATGGAGGAGATGCTGCACCATACCCGAGCCGTGTCCAGGGGGGTGAACCGGGCTCTGGTGGTTGCAGATATGCCCTTTGGTTCCTATAATAGCTCAACTGCCGAGGCGATCAGCAATGCCAATCGATTTCTTAAGGACGCCCAGGCGGATGCAGTTAAAATTGAAGGCGGCGTCCGTATGGCCAAAATCGTGGGGGCTCTTGTTCGTGCCGGAATCCCGGTACAGGGACACATAGGATTGACGCCCCAGACAGCCACCTCCCTGGGAGGCTTCAAAGTGCAGGGGAAGAGTGCGGAGGCTGCCCGAAAGCTGCTGGATGACGCCGAGGCCTTGGAGGATGCGGGCTGTTTTTCCATTGTCCTGGAAGCTATCCCCTCACCCATTGCCGCCTTGATTACCGAGTCCGTACAGATCCCCACCATTGGTATAGGCGCGGGTAAGGATTGTGATGGCCAGGTCCTGGTCAGTCATGACCTGGTGGGTCTTTTTGATGGCTTTACCCCGAAATTCGTCAAACAATTTGCCCGTGTTCGCGGTCAAATTGTCAATGCTTTTACGGAGTACCGGAAAGAAGTTGAGTCCTCTGTCTTTCCCGGCGTGGAACACAGTTTTGCTATGCGTGAGGAAGAGATAGAGAAATTGAAGAGTATGCAATAAGGTAGACAGGGAAGAACGATATGGTCACATACTTATACTGGTTAGCAGTGGTCGCCATTGCCTGCGCCCTGCTGTTCGGCGTTGGGTTAAAAGGCAAAAACTGGAAAATAGGCTTGATCCTGGGGGGGGTAGTTTTTGTCATAGGCTGGGGTGCCTATTATTTTCGGTTTCAACAGGTTTTTGTCAAAAGGTATGGTGGGGTGATGACCATCCATGTCCCCAAGGGACAGCAGCATATCACCGCCACCTGGAAGGATGATAACCTGTGGGTGGAAAATTATGATCCTGAGAGCAACACCTGCTATTTCAGTGAGTACTCCAAGGGTAACCTGCTCCAGGGCAAGGTGACTATTAAGGATTGTAACCCTTTGCTGGCGCGGTAAGCCTACACCAGCCCGGTGAGCTTGGCGGATGGTGCGCCAGGCGAAGCCTGGTGCTTCTTGCAGGGTGCCCTGCGATAGAGCAGGAAGTCCCTGTCGGGCAAAGCCTAGCCAGCAGCCCGTACCGAGTG
>PDWJ01004165.1_pt1 | contig 12947 bp, 8 predicted proteins | sample 1430881 | NCBI WGS metagenome assembly PDWJ01 (sample SAMN01162460, study PRJNA174530) | Oral metagenome, whole genome shotgun sequencing project. | biome: Marine environment; feature: Marine mammal; material: Swab sample of the gingival sulcus; isolation source: swab sample of gingival sulcus... | reverse complement strand
TAACTCTTTGGGAGTAACGCCTGCGTATTTTTTTACTTCTTTGATAAAATGCGCTTGGTCGCAATAGTCGTTCTCGGGATATAATACACCTTGGGATAGCTGTTTGTAAGAAGATTTGAAGCGTACAATCTTTAAAAATGCTTTTAGCGGAAAACCAAACTGTGCATTAAAATAACGATTGATTTGTCGAGGGCTCCAGCATACTGCTTCGGACAATGCTGCCACCGTTTTTACATCTTGTTGATACACCAAATCAAATAATTTGAGCTTCCTATTATCAATGTCTTTGATATGTTTTATAGAATTTTCGATATGGTTTGTGGTGTTGCTTACAAAGTCCTCAAATTGGTGGCTTTGGTATTGGTTGATATGCCAAAAACTAAAAGGCAAGCTCAGGCTGGTGTCTAATATCGATTTTAACTCCCTTTGAAACAGGTATTCGGCTGCGAGCAACTTAAAACGGATGGCGATATAGGTCTTGTTTTTGGGAATATCAATATGTTTGGGAGTAGTCCAGATGCCTGTAAGTTGTACCAAGCTTAGCTTATCATCCTCAAATTCTGCAATCAGATCAAAGTAACCATCGGGCAAAATGATATGTGTAATGGCTTTGTCTGTGGTTTTATAAAACCAAAAACATTGTATAAAATGCTGTAAAAACCCTTTTGGTTTTATTTCTTTGTATTGCATGGGGCTTATGTTTCCATCGTCATAATAATAGAAAGTAAAAAACTAAAGTTGCTAAAATAATAAGCAATAAGTATTGGAGGCTTTCTATTACTCCTGTTCGTAGTGGTTAAAAATTGTTTTATGCAAATTCTTGTAAGGCAGCGTAATACCTTTTATTACCCAGTTTTCCTTCTGAAGTTAGTTTGGTAATAATAGATTTTAAGTGCTGTGATCTGTTGTTGTAATTGGAATTAATATGAATAAGATTGTCCATGGGGTTTGCCGATTGTAGCGCCTTTTTAACCCTGCTTTTGGTTGCTCTGCCTTGGTGGTGTATATCGGCAATTATAGCACATATTATGTCAGGTTGTCCATCGAGGTTATACCATCTGTTATAGATATTCATTTTTGATTGGAGCTTTTCGTTGGCAACTTGTACTTGTGTCTCGCGCATAGCATCAGAATTGTTTGCCCAATGAATTAATCTTGCAGCATGCAAAATTTCTTGTGTGTCTATTCTTTTCCTTAGTGGGTTTAAATAATTCATAAAAAACTGAAGGTTGGTGTTCCCCTTATTGTTTGTAAATGGTTTCTCTAAATCTGAATAACTGTTATCAGATTTGTCGAACCTATGCAATCTTCCATCAATTAAAGTTAATTCCGGGAAATATGTTTTAAACTCTTCCAGAAGTGCCAGTTCTTTGAAAAGGAGTATTAAATTATCATTTGGTGTGTGGGCGGCCAGCTGATAAAATCCGAATGTAAATTTGGCCCTGTCGTAAGTATTTACAAGGTTAAAATAATTGTTGCTTTCACAGTAGCCTGTTACTTCTAACAATACTGCCCAATGGTCTATTTTGTCGTAAAAGTCTTCAGCCTTGTATTGGGGGCCGTAATATTCTGATGGGCTTTGATAAATACCAAAATATCCTCTTCCTGCTTGTTTGATTTCTTTACCTACATAAAAGGCTTCATTGCTGTTTGCGGTTTTTGCAAACCATTTGTTGTTTTTAGATAATAATTCAAATGGCAAGCCTTTGGATACGCGTGTTCCCTTAACATCTATATTCATAACCAAATCGCTACCGGGAATTAATCCGTAGAAAAGTTCTTGATGGCCTTTGTAAACTCTTTGAAATGTAGACTTGAATTTATCCGGACTCCATTTTACTACTTTTTCCATAGTATTTGAATAATGATATATTTGTCCGTCAATATAGATGCCAATGTGTTTTCGGGGAACATTGGCCATCTTCTTTTTTTGTAAATCAACATTAGATTTACTTGTTATAAAAACCAGAACAGGCACATCAACATTCAAATCTTTAAATAACCCTACTTTAGGACATTTTGCAAAGATCTCATGCACCCTTATATTCGCCCCTTTTTTATTACCTCCTTTATAGCTTTTGCAGGAATACTCAAAATCTAAATCCGTCAGATGGCCAATGAAGTGAGCACAATGATTTTCGCTGTAAGAATGGAAATTGTTGCCGCATATTTGGTCTATCGGAGCCCCTAAATAGTTTTCTGCTCTTGTTCTTATTTCAGAATATTCAATCATAATAATTGTGTTTTGGTGGTTGGTAATTTATATTTTACATGCAAAAATACACTTTTTATTAATGCAAAATTAACAAAAAATACCAATTAATAAAATAAAGTTTTAAATTGATAATGGTAACAACAATTGTTAAGTCAAGATGCTTATCCGGGAAATTTGTTTGTCTTTGATATGTTTTATAGAATCTTCGATATGGTTTGTGGTGTTGCTTACAAAGTCCTCAAATTGGTGGCTTTGGTATTGGTTGATATGCCAAAAACTAAAACGCAAGCTCAGGCTGGTGTCTAATATCGATTTTAACTCCCTTTGAAACAGGTATTCGGCTGCCAACAACTTAAAACGGATGGCGATATAGGTCTTGTTTTTGGGAATATCAATATGTTTGGGAGTAGTCCAAATACCTGTAAGTTGTACCAAGCCTAGCTTAGCATCCTCAAATTCTGCAATCAAATCGAAGTAACCATCGGGCAAAATGGTATGTGTAATGGCTTTGTCTGTGGTTTTATAAAACTAAAAACATTGTATAAAATGCTGTAAAAACCCTTTTGGTTTTATTTCTTTGTATTGCATAGAAGTCGTTTTTTAACTCATGCGCTTATATTGAACCCTCAAATGCCACATAACAGCTTCAATGATGAAAACTTAGGTGCCCTCTTAATCAAGAATTCTTTTGCATTCATAAGAAGAAGACTCATTTCTGTTTACTAAAAAGACATGCTCGTTTTTTAACGAGTCTTCAAAGTGTAATTCAAATTTAAAAGACTTGTCTGCATCTATATTTGTTGCTTTTAATTTAAATTCTTCATCTTTATATGAATCAAGCTTATAATCATTTATATATATTGGTAGTTTATTATGCCATTTAGCATTTCCGGAAACATTAACTATTTTTGTTAGACGGGCTTTTTTATTTATGTTTCTAAATTTAAAATACAGAGTATCCTTGATAAAGGATACAGATTCTTCTATATGTTTCTCTAGGAAAGGACCATTGATGTACTCTATATCACGAACAAGCCAAAACAAACCTTCTCTTTTTAGACTATCTTCATATTTGTAAAGGTTGTCTCCTATTTCCATATCCTTAAAGATTGTTCTTTTTAGTTGTTCTATATTTAGTGTTATTGTATCTTTTTTGTCGTCTTTCATATAACTGCTTTCCAAAACACGGGCTGTCTGTGTATACCAAGGTACATCAAAGGCTGCCACTTTAATTTCTGAATTGTTTACTTCTATTACCTTCAGAAACTTACCATAACTGCGAGCAGATGTTTTACATAATTGTACAGCTTTTATGTAATGATGCGTTGATAAATGTTCGAAGTGATAAGTCATTTTATTGACCCAAGCTATATGTTTGTTTATTCTGTATGTTTCGTAAGCTTTGTCTCTTTCTTTTTTGTCAAAATAATTATCTATTGTAACATATACTTGATATGCTGCAAAGCCTAAAGAAATGAATGTTATAAACAGGTATAGATCTGATTTCCAAGAATCATTTTTTTCGCTTGGTGTTTCTTGTATTGTGTTACTATCTTTTAATGTGTTTTCGTTAAACATATTATACAGTGAAAAGGCTATAAAGTAGTATATTAAGTAAGCCACTATCAATACTATTACAAGAAATATAAATACTGTTGAATCGTTGACTGCATAGTATGAATACCCTATGAAATATAGAAAACTTAGTGCGTAATAGCACTTTAAATACAATCTGTTTTTTATTCCATATGTAAAGCCTATGGCAAAAGAAATACTTGCCAGTATTAAAAAAGTAGCGGGCAAGATATCCTTGATATAAAAAAGATGTAAGGCTTTCAGTGATAAAAATAAAGTAATATTTATCGATATTATAATTCTTAGAATATCATTTTTTGTCTCTTTCATCGTTGTTATCAATATTAAATTTTATAAGAGGTTTATTTCAAACCGTTTTCTGCCAGTAGCACTTTCCAATCCATTTTTTCAATATTATACAGCATCGAATAGTTAATAGCTTTGACAAGTGTATCCGGTAAAGCTTTGCTCAATCCAAAGGCGTAAAACTGAGGATTGTACTTGATGTTTATCAACTGATACTTTGATAATGTATCGGTTTTTGTAACAGATTGCAGTGTAGCGCGGTCGTATGCAATAGCTTCTATTTCTTTTTTGTCCAGAGCTTTGAGGGCTTCGTCCATGTTGGCAAAGTCTTTCTTTTTGGTAAAAAAGTTGTTTTTTAACCATTCGCTGGTAGCCGTACCTTGTATGGTGCCCAAATAGCTGTTTTTAAAATCAGAGAGTTTGTCGTGAGAAGAGCTTATATTGTTTACCGTGAGCGAAGAGGCTATACCTGCTGTAAATCCTGAGATAATAATAACCGCTGTAAACATCCAGATAAGAGACACAATTCTTCCGCCAACAGTTCTAGGCGATTTGTCGCCATATCCCACTGTGGTCATGGTAACTGCCGACCACCAGAAGCCTTCCCAAATACCTTTGATACCTTTGTGAAACTCGTCATTGTTTTTCTTGCGTTCAAAAAACCATATGAGAAGCCCAAATACAAAAATGACAAACGCAAGTGCACCTAAAGCCCGCCAAAAGTTGATGGAGAAGAAAGATTTTACAAACTCCCACGATTTTTCTAAAGATGACGTATTACGTTCTAACAGAGAAGCATGTTCTGTATGGTAGGGCGCTGTAAAGTTCATTACTTTATACCTTTGAGAGGTAATGGTAAGAGGAGATAAGCTTGCTTCTATTGTATTATTTTCAAGTCCTTGCAACAATTCTTCTAATGATAACTCTACATATTCAAATGTTAAGTTGTTGGCTTTGGCAATGTGTTCCCATAGCCACACTGAGGGTCCGGAGAGTGTGCCGTCTTTTGCTTTAACCACAAATGGAGGCTCTACATGGTAGCCTACCCTCAAAGTATCATTAGCAAAAGCGGAACTAAAAACAGATACAAGTAAAAATAAAAGAAGTGTGTGTTTTTTAAGCATGTTTTATCTTTTTAAAAATAGATTGCAAAGGTAGTGAAAATGTGTTTTGGTAGCCTAAAATTCTATTTTGTAGCTAAGATTAGGAATCATATTTTGTCCATATTTTTCCTCTATTTGTTGCGTGTTTTGGTTGAATATATGTGTGTGGAACTCTTTTGTATTGCTGGCATTCAGCACTTGCAAAGTCCATACAGAAGAATGTTTGGGGCGATTGCTGCGGTACGACAGCGTAAAAGATAAGATGGGTGTATCTTTGTGTCTTTTCTCAAAAGCAATACTGCCATTTGTTTCTCCGTATATGGCCTCCTGTTGCACTATGCTTTGGGTTTCGTCGATAAGGTCGGCTCTGTTGCCTCCCAAATAATTAAATCGCATATTGGCACTGATAAACTTATTTTTACGTTTGCCTATTTGCCACTCTTTACCCACTAAAGCATTGATTACATAGTTTTTATTAAATCGTGTATTTCTCTCAATGCCATCGATGGGGGTGTATTTGGAGTCGAAAAGCGAAGCGGTTAGCATATAATAAAGACCATGTTGTAAGTATCGTTCCAATGTGAAATCTACCCCTATGTTTCTACCTGTGCCTTTGCTTAGTAGTGTTTGGTTAAAAAACAGGTGATCTTTATTGTTGAGTGTGGAAATATAACTGTCAGGCGCTACCGGCACATCGGTTAAGTACTGAAAATAAGGCTCTATGGTAAGGTTCATATTATTAGTAAGCATAGAAGAAAGCGACAATACAAAATGATGCGATTTCATAATGTCTAAATCCTTGTTGGGCTGACGACCTAAATGGTTTGTGATAAAATATATGGCAAGCGGCTCTATTTTGCTATGCAACCCGTAAGCCAAAGACACTTGGCTTTGGTCGTTTAATTGGTATCTAAGCGCTACTCTGGGTTCTATGGTGTATCTTTTGTTCAGTCTGAAATACTGAGAATGCAGCCCCATATTTAAAGAAAACTTAGCTCCTAACTGAAATTTTGATTGTGTGTAAAACTGAAATAACACAGAAGCGCCTTTCTCGTTTACAATATCTTGTAAATAAGTGTCTTCTGAATGCCTGTTAGCCAAACTGAAATTATAAAACAAACTATTGACATAGCATCCGGTACTATTGATATGCTTATCAGAAAAATACGTTTTCAAAGCCGATTGAAAAGTCCATTTGTAGTCGTATTTAGAGGCCTTGGATTTGGGTATTTCTATCATTTGGTTGTTGAGTAAGCCCACCGTATGCGACAAACCATAACCGGAAAATGATAAGGAAGAGTGAAGGCAAGACTGAGACATAACAGGCAGTTTGTGATTAATACTTGTGGCAAAGAGACTAAGATATGTAGTGGCGTTTTCTCTATCGCCTGCCTCTTTCCATTTTGCCTTGTCAAGGGCTTTTATTTTGAGCCCGTCATAAGCGCCTATGCCCCAAATAGAGAAGTTTCCTAATCTTTGAGAAGGTATATTTACCTTAAACGACACATCTTGATAAGTGATATGTTCTCCATTTTTAGGGAGTACGGCACTAACCAAGCCCATTGTAGAATATCTGTAATTGAACAAATAAGAAGATTGTTTTCCTTTTTTGAACGGGCCTTCGGTGGCAAAATCCAAGCCCAAAAGGCCTGCGCCTAAAGTATATTCCCGTTTGCTATTATTGCCTGTTCTCAAATAAATATCAAACACGCCTGAAGTGGCATTACCATATTCTGCGGGAAATGCACCGGTAAAAAAATCGCTGTTGCCAAGCATCTGGCTGCTCAAAACCGTAAGCAAGCCGGAGCCTGCTATAATTAAATCGGCAAAATGATTGGGCGAAGGCACGTCTACTCCTTCTATGCGCCACAACAATCCTGCAGGACTATTGCCTCTTACCGATATCCCATTATTATTGACTGCCGGAGAGGCTACTCCTGCAAAGGCACTTACCAAACGTGCAGGATCGTCCATGCCGCCTGCATACTTTTGTGTTTCTTCTACCGTAAATTGCCTACTGCTCAGGGTAGCCATAGCATTTATAGCCCTGTTTTTTTCCGTTTTATTGGTTACCACCACTTCGTTTAATGCAATATCAGAGGGCTCCAATACAATATCAAATACCACCTCTTTGCCCGACGAAATCATGTGTTCTCTTACAACATAAGGCTTGTAACCAAGCATGGATATCTTAAAGCTTTGTCGGCCTACAAATATATCTTCTAATACAAACTTACCATCAACATCTGTAATGGTGCCCTTTAAAGGATTGGAGCCTATCCATTCTATAGTGGCGCCAATCAATGGCTCTTGGGTATGCTTATCTTTTACCGTTCCTTTTGCCGTTTGTGTTAGTGTTTGAGCAAACATGCCCATGCTACAGAAAACAAAACACAAACCAAATACTAATCTCTTCATTTTTTTATTTACATATTGGGGTTACAAAACGGTGGCAAATAAAAAAAGGAAATAAAAGTTAGTCGCCCCATCGTATAATTAGGCACCATATACAAGTGCAGTCTTATAATGCAACACCTGTAAACTATTGATTATAATTTATTTATATTTTTATAGGTATTGTGGTCTTTTACTGTCTTAAGAAGATTTTGAAGAGAGATATTGGGAAGGTGTTTGTCCTTTATGTTTTTTAAAAACAGTATTAAAAGTAGATTTAGAATTAAATCCCGAATCAAGTGCCAGCGCCAACAAACTAAAATGTGTATTCTCTTCGGCTCTTATTATAAACTCATTGATACGGTATTTGTTTACAAAATCGTTGAAGTTTTGTTGTTCGTATTGGTTAATAATCTGAGACAGATAATTGGGAGAAATGTTTAAACCTTTTGCTAAAACACTTAACGATAGTTTGGGTTGTAAATATGGTTTTTCAGTTGCCATATACTTGAGTAACTCTTTGTGTTTTTGCTTGGCTACATCTTCTTTCAAGCCCGAATTTTCATACGCAGGACTTACTATCTTATTATTTTCAACATCCAAACTTATACTGTCGTTTGCATCTACAAAAATATTTTGATGTCGAATGCCATAAAAACCAAATAGAACAAATGCCAGAACCAATATAAAATCAGAAATCAATTCTATATTCCAGGCATATTCCATTTTCATTAAGCCTTTTGTGATAGCTATAAAAATAAAGAGCAAAAACACAAAAGCAAACCCCAGTAAAAAACGTCTGATCCATTTTAAATCGGTTAGTTTTATATTAGAATAATTATTGTCGAGGGTTTGCTTATAGTTGCGCATAAGTAAAACAGCCTTGACCACATAAAAAATAACCGAAACTACAAATACAAGGTGTATGATGTTTGTAAATGTATCAAAATCGTGATTTAACCCCTCGTCTACCAATCTTTTTTCTTCTGCGGAATAGAAAAAATAAAACCTGGACATATAAAGGCTTACCGCGGCAAAAGGCAGAAAATGAATAAGTTCTTTTGTTTTGAGCGACGATGTGTTATTGATGGAGCAATAAATGTATAAATACATGAGCGGCGCATACACAAATGTGAAAGGCACCGTTAAACCAACCAAATGTGGATATTGTTCCCACCACCCGTTATATTTCAGATAAAAACTAAAAAGATGTATGCCAATGGTTAAGATTAAAAACGCCAGAAGGTTATCTGATAATTGCCGGTTTTTTTTGCTCATAAGCAGCAAAAAATAAAATAAGGGCAGAAAACACCCGATGGACAGAATAATATTCATTGGTTAGTTGTTTCTTTTATATGCACCAGATTTTCTGTGTTTGGTACAGGGGGTGTCTCAACAAATACTAAAACAAAAAGTCATTAACTTGAAGATACCTTATACCATTAGCCTCAACCTGTTTTTGGGGTGGCTAAATTACTGAAAAAAGATAAACCGAAATAAATCTTGACAGAGAAAAATGTAAATGTATAGAATATGTGTGCCAACAGGATTTACCCTTTACAACTATATCTAACTCACTGCTTTATCCAATCGTCTGATTTTGATATTGAAATACGCAATAACAATAGCCATTACCGGGCTTATTAAGTTAAAGAACGCATATGGCAAATAATCTCCTGTGGCCACACCCAACACTCTGGACTGTGTGGCGCCGCAGGTGTTCCACGGAATGAGTACAGAGGTAAGGGTGCCGCTATCTTCCAATGTTCTGCTCAATACTTCGGGTTTGAGACCTTTGTCTTTGTATGCCGATTTAAACATTCTGCCGGGTACTACAATAGCTAAATATTGGTCAGAGGCGGTGGTGTTAAAAAAGATACAAGTCAATACGGTGGAAGTAACCAATCCGCCGGTAGATTGTATGCGTTGAATCACCGGGCGGATAATTCGTTTGAGCAATCCGGCAGATTCCATGATGCCACCAAACACCATGGCAGAAATAATCAACCAAACGGTATTTAACATACCATGCATACCCGAAGTGCTCAACAATTCATTCACATTCTTATCGGTGGTGGTTAATGTTACATCTCCAAACATAGATTGCATAAATGCATAATAAGATGCCTTGATATAATTATCGGTAATCCCTGATATTTCCTCAATAATATGGGGTTGGAAAATAATGGCAAAAATACCGCCCAACAAGGTGCCAATGGTTAATGCGGGTAGGGGTGGTACCTTTAGCGCGATAATAGTGAGTAGCAACAGAGGAATTACAAACAATATGGGAGAAGTATTAAATGTGCTGTCAATCACGTTTTGCACCTGATCTACCTGCACAATGGTGTCGGTAAAATTGTAACTAAACCCTATAAATAAAAAGATAATCAGAGTAATAACCAAAGAAGGCAGGGTGGTGTAAGACATATAACGAATGTGGGTGAACAAATCGGTACCTGCCATGGCAGGTGCCAGGTTGGTAGTGTCGCTCAGGGGCGACATTTTGTCTCCCAAATACGCCCCGCTAATGATAGCGCCTGCGCTTATCGCCTCGTCAATACCAATGGCTTTGCCAATACCAATAAGCGCCACCCCAATGGTGGCAATAGTTGACCAAGAGCTCCCTGTAGATATACTTACCACCGCACTTACAATAACAGCTGTAAATAAAAACAACTGAGGATTAATAATATCCAATCCGTAATAAATCATCACGGGCACCACGCCGCTGATCATCCATGTGCCCGCCAGAGAACCTATAATCAGCAAAATAAGAATGGAAGGCATGGCCGAACCTATGGTTTCCACTATCTTTCCCCGTACAAATGTCCATGTATACCCTAAGCTGTTGGCAATGATACCGGCAACAGCAGCGGCTAATAATAATGCAATCTGGTTGGCGCCACCCAAGGTGTCGTCAAATAATAAAACATTAATGGTAAGCAATGCGATTAATATGATGATAGGAAGAAGGGCTATAGCAAACCTGGCTTCATTGTGATGAGGTGTTTGAGACATGGCGATTTGTTTTTATAGAACCTTTGCAAGAAAACGCCAAAGAGGAGGTTGGTTTTCAATGCAGAATGAAAAGTTGAAAATGAATAATTAAGAACATGAGGTCGCGCAAAGTTAATAAAATTATTCATTTGTTTAAACCAAAGAGCTTGTAAGTATGTATCATGTTGGGTCTAATATTTTAGCTTGATAAGTTCATCATACAAGGAGTCTAGATATCTTTGTTGTTCTATGTCTTCTTTAAAATATCTTTGATAACTGACACCGCAAGATTCAACGTCCAAAATATTTTTTTTGTTAAAAGACCAGTCGTTTGTGTTGGCTACAGTTATACTTAAACGTGAGTTGCAGCCTTGCCATAGGGTAGAGAAGGGTGTTTTGTTATTTTCATTTAATCTGTCAAAATCTGCATAAACGGTAAATCCTTTCATTTTCGGGTTGAAAAATTTAACAATAGAGGTGATGGGTACTCCACCCCAGTCTATGCTTGTTCCTTCTTTAAAAGATATTTCAGTAATATCTTTCTCGTTCAGCATTTTTTTTCGTTCATATTTTCCCGAGAAGCAACTTTTTTCATACGTAATTTTAGTTCCTACTGGTAATAATATATTTTTGAGCGTTACCGGCTTTTTGGTTATAAAATAAGGACTGTCATTAGGCTGGTTCAAACTCCACGCAGAAGCTAAACCTGTTATATAAACATAAATAAAAGCAATGGTTGCAATTATGATGATGATAGCTGTAATTAAGATGATGTTTTGTGTTTTCATTTTGTATTATACATCTCTATTTCTCTAATACGTTTTTCCAAACTGTGAATGCAGGTCTTGCTGTTCCGTTTTCGTCAAGTAGGCCTGTGTCTTTCCATAGTTTGCCAAGGTCTTGATATTCGGGCGGAAAGATAGCCCAAAGCTTGTCGTAATCTCTATGTGCCCACCAAATAATAAACTCATAATTTTGATGATGAGCATTTAGCAAAAGGGTTTCGAGATAGTATTTTTGTTCGCACACATCTCCTGCAATATTTAAATTGAAACCAGTTATATGTAAATCTTCTGCAATGTGTGCAGTTTCTACAAAGGCCATAGGAATGGATACCTTTGTATGCAAAAAGTCGAAGGCTTGCTGAAATTCGGTTTTTGTATGCTGCCCTTTCAAAAATGGATAATAACTAATGGCTGCAAAATCCATGTTTTGGTTCACATAGTTGCTGATTTCCGCAATAAAATCTGTTGGATTGGCAACCTCCGGTTTAAACCAATTGTGCAAAGTTACAGATTCCGATAATGGCAAATTGGGGTAAGCGTTTTTTAATCGGCTTCTAATATTACGCATCAACAATTTGTAGGCTGTCCATTTAGATGCAGAACGCACCAAAAGTTCGTTCACTTCCATAGCTACGACCAAATAATCCGGATTAAATCTTGATATAAGGTAGTTTAAGTGCTTGAAGTAAGCATTTTCAATAACGGTGTCGTTTAGTGCAGTATAATTAGGTATGCTGCCGTCGTAGTCTTCCAGTAGATCAGTACGGCCTATATTTAGCAAACTTACGGATAGCAACAGTTTATGATGGTCAAGTCTTTTTGCAACACGGCTATCTATGTCGTTTACAAAGGCTGTAGGCAATGCCGTATTGTTTATCCAGGCACTCCAAGGAATTTTGTGTTCAATTTGTTCAGAATAAATATCAGCATTGGTCTCTAAAAACTCATAGGTTTCATCTTTGTCGGCTACATCGGGCCCAAAAGGCCAGGTGCTGAAACCCATTTTAAAATGCCTTTGCGTAATTGTTTGCAGTGCGTTGTCGTCTTTACAAGTCAAGGGCGGGTTTGCATCTTCTTTTTTATCGCAGCCGGATAATAACAATAGGCTCAATAATGTGTATATAATCGTTCTAATCATTTTTTTTGATGGTTGGTTTTAATGATTACCAATATGGTATATGTGCAAAGATACACTTTTTCTTGATACAAATGACTGATAAAGAGTGTGTATTGGTGAAAATATTGTTGTTTGTGTTAATTTGGTTTCTTAAAAATCAAGATGTGTAATCTTGGTCTTTACTTACATTTTTTTGAATCTTAAAGTGATAAATATACCTGTCATAACCAACAAACCTCCTAGGATGTGGTACAAATAAAGTGCTTCGTTCAAAAATACAACACCTCCCACAACGGCAATAATCGGACTCAGATTATTGATAACGGCAATTTTTGAGGCTGCTATTACCGGCAGGGCGTAATTGGTTAAAAACGATGTTAATACAGATGATAAAACAGAAAGATACAGTATAGACCAAATAAAGTCTGAATGTGCAAAAGGGCTATAATAGT
>PDWJ01011135.1_pt1 | contig 12949 bp, 6 predicted proteins | sample 1430881 | NCBI WGS metagenome assembly PDWJ01 (sample SAMN01162460, study PRJNA174530) | Oral metagenome, whole genome shotgun sequencing project. | biome: Marine environment; feature: Marine mammal; material: Swab sample of the gingival sulcus; isolation source: swab sample of gingival sulcus... | reverse complement strand
GACCACCTCGTGGGCGACGACGACGATCGCGAAGAGCAGATCGGTGTAGCCATAGCGCAGCAGCGCGGGCCACGAGTAGCGGCTCTGATCGACCAGCGAAGCGCCGCCCTCGGTGTGGAGCACCTCGTAGGTCAGGACCAGCCGATAGAGGATGCCCAGCGCCCACGTGGCCCAGAAGATGTGCAGGACTAGGCGGATCCGAGCCCGCCAAGGGCTCGTCGCGTTCGGAGGTAGCTTCCCGGAGGCCTGCTCTGTCGTGGGCGAAGGTGTTTCTTGCTGGCTCATGGTCTCGCGCGAGGCGCTCGACGTTAGCTCTATCCCGCCCGGTGGTCGACCCCCAAGCAGCAAGAGCTCAGGGAACAAAACCCGCCGTGGCCTCCCTACAGCGGGTCTTTGAGCACGTCGGTGAGCGGCCGTCCGTCGAGACGAAAGCGCTCCTTCGAGCCCGGCCAGCGCGCTGGCCAGCGCAGGCCGAGCAGAGAGGCGCCTGTGGGGGCGACGTCGACGATGCGCGCGATCTTCAGCTCACGCCCACCCGCGCGAATGCCGGCCCCCGCACCGATCAGCATCGCCTGGATCGAGCGCAGCGTCGGCAGATAGCCATGCACTCCGAAGGGCCAGCGGGTGCGCCGGATGATCGCCCGGCGGTGCGCGCTATAGAAGCTGCAGTCGGGGCGACTGAGTAGGATCAGAGAGGGCGCCCCTGGGTGATAGTAGCTGCCGCGCTGCCGCTCGCTCGAGCGCTCGCGGTCTTCTGGGGCGAGGTCGAGGGGACGTGGCAAGCCCAGGCGCGCATACTGCTCGGGCCCGAAGACGGCCTTGACACAGCGACGATACGCCTTCGCACGCACGAGCTTGCTGATCAGCGCCGTGGTCTTGGCGTCGTCGTTTTTGACGTAGACGAAGGCCACGTGGCCGTTGAACACCGTGTAGACCTTGTCGCGGGTGATCTCCGCGGAGCTGCGGTAGAAGCGGTAGTTGGCGATCCGCTCTCGTCGCAAGAGCAACCGCAGATCCATCGTGCGGTGGATCTCGGTGAAGCCGTGGTCTGACATCACCAGCACCGAGAGCCGCCGCGAGAGACCAGCGCGACGATAGCCCCGGAGCAGCTCGCCGATCATCCGATCGAGGGCGCGGACCGTAGGAAAGAGCCGCGGCGACCGCATCCCTCGGGCGTGCTGCACGCTGTCTGCGGCGACATAGTGCACCATCATCAGGCGCGGGATCTGTGCCCTCGGCAGCCGCAGCAGGCGCAGCGCGATGTCGTTGACCAGCTGATCGGTGTGGAGGTCTTCGCGCTTCATCAGCGCCCCGAAGCGGCGACGCCAACGCCGACCGAGGCGTCGGCCGCGCTTGCTGCGGCCGATATGGCGCGCTGGCCGCAGCTCCGGGATCAAGGCGGCGAGCTCCGGCGAGAGCAGCCGCCCGGGCAGGCTGTAGCTGCCCATCGTCTCAGGAAGGTTGTAGGTGATCGTGCGCGAGTACTGCGTCGCCGACCAGTTCAAGGCCGCGACGGGCCACTCCTTGCCGGAGACGAGGTCGTAGAGGCTCGGCGTGCGAGCTTGACGGTCGCGATCGGAGGTCTGCCCGAGGTAAGGCCGCACCAGCCCCTTGCCGCTCTGGTACCAGCGGTTGCCGAGGATCCCATGAACGCGAGGGTATTGTCCGGTGATCGCGCTGACATGGGAGGCCCAAGTCATGCTCGGAAAGACCGTGATCATCGACCGCCGAAAGCCCCGCTTGGCCAACCGCCGCAAGGTTGGCAGGCGAGGCAGGAGTTGCTGTAGGGTAGGGTAGGCGAGGCCATCGATCGAGACCAACAGCAGGTAGCGTCGCTGAGAGCGCTGGGCCACCTTGCTCGTCTTGGGTAGGTGAGGCGTCGGCACTTGGTAGGGAGAGGGATCCAGCTCGAGGGCCAACCCCGAGGCGTCGGCGCTCGTCCGCGAGTCACCTGGCGCGCGCACGGGGAGCACCAACGCCAAGCCAGCGAGCAGAATGAAAGCGGAGATGCGCAGGACCTTTTCCACGGGTTGATGATGACGAGGGTGGGAGACGATCGCAAACTTATGCAGCGAACATCACACGAGCTTTACGAGACGATCAGAGGAGGGCGCCTGCTGGTAGCAAGCAACCGACGAGCAACAACCGCTGTGATTTCGCAGACCAGCGCAGCGACGGGAGGTTAGTTGGTCAGCGCTCTAGCTCGCTCAAGAGCACCCCCACACATGCCTCCCCGTCGCGACCAGCCCTTCGAACCGAGCTCGTTGTCGCTCAACCTCGCCGTAGCACCAGGGCTCATGTCTTCGGCTACGAAACCAGGGCGGCAGCTCAGCACCCGGCTCGGTCCCGAATGGGTGGGGGTGCTCTCAACAGTCTCTGAGCAGGGCCATGAGATCGTCACGGGTCAACCGACCTGCCTCGCCCGCCACGCCGGAGAGCGCTGCCGCGGCGAGCGCCCGCTTCTGCTCTTGCAGCTCGAGCAGCCGCTCCTCCACCGTGTCGTCAGCGACAAGCCGATGAACCAGCACGGAGCGCGTCTGGCCAATCCGATGGACGCGGTCGGCGGCTTGATCTTCTACCGCGGGGTTCCACCAGGGATCGAGCAAGAAGACGTGATCTGCAGCGGTCAGCGTCAAGCCGACGCCCCCCGCGGTCAGCGAGATCAGCATCACCGGTGGCCCCCCGTCGCCCTGGAACTGCTCCACAACCGCCTGTCGATCGCGGGTCGCGCCGTCGAGGCGCGCGTAGCTGACCCCGTCGGCCTCGAGCAGCGGCTCGACCCGATTGAGGAGAGAGGTCCACTGGGAGAAGACCAGCGCCTTATGCCCCGCCGCGATCGACGCCTCGAGGCGCTCGCGGAGCAAGGCCAGCTTCGCCGAGGGTCGATCTCCCAGCACCTGCTCCTGGCCGGGGACCAGCGTCGCGTCGCAGGCGACCTGCCGCAGCCGCAGCAGCGCCTCGAAGGCCGCGAGGACGCTGCCGCCTTGAGCGAGGCGCTCGAGCACCTCCCCGCGAGTCGCGGCCTGCACGGCCTGATAGACCTGGCGCTCCGCCTCGCCGAGCTCGCAGCGCACGATCACCTCGCTCCGCTCAGGGAGCTCGGTGGCGACCTCGCGCTTCTCGCGACGCAACACGAAGGGCTTGGTTCTGCGAGCCAGCTCGGCTGCTGACGCCTCATCGCCGAGCTCGATCGGGCGCGCGAAGCGCTGCTGGAAGTCGCTCAGCCCGCCGAGCAGCCCGCGAGCGAGGAAGTGGAGCTGGCTCCAGAGATCTTCGAGGCGGTTCTGCACCGGCGTGCCGGTGAGCGCGACCCGCCACTCGGCGTCGAGGCCATAGGCCGCTCGGGCGACCTGGCTCTCGGGGTTTTTGATGTTCTGGGCCTCGTCGAGGACGACCACACGCCAGCGCGTCGCCGCCAGCGCCTCGGCGTCGAGGCGCAGCAGGGCATAGGTGGTCAGCGTCACATCGGCCGAGCTGTCGAGATTCCGCTTGGCGCCGTGGTAGACGTTGACCTGGAGGCCGGGGCGAAAGCGCGCGAGCTCGTGCTGCCAGGTCCGCAGCACGCTCGTGGGCACGACCACCAGCGCTGCGGCCTGCAGCGCACAGATCACCTGAAGCGTCTTGCCCAAGCCCATGTCGTCGGCGAGGAGCGCGCCGAGGCCAACCTCGCGCATGAAGCAGAGCCAGTCGACGCCTCGTCGCTGATAGTCACGCAGCTCCGCCCTGAGGTCTGGCGGCGGCGCCGCCGACGGGAGCCCCCGCAGCTCGACCAGCGCCGCTCGGAGGCGCGCGAGATCCGGCGGCGCCGGCTGCTCGAGCTCGTCGAGGAGCTGACCCAGCTCGAGGCGGGCGACCTTCGCCACCTTGCCATCGGCGTCGCGCGCGTCGAGCAGGTCGATCACCCGTTGACCGTAGGCCTCGAGCCAGGCGTGAGGTAGCGACGCAAACCCGCCAGAGTTCAAAGACACCAGAGAGCGCCCCGCAGCCCAGGCGGCTAGCACGGCGTGGGCCTCTGCGCGCTCCTCACCGCCGCTCTCATCGCTCTCGAAATGGATCTCGAAGCGACCTGCCTCGCCCACATCGATTCGCGGCGACAAGGATCCGGCGCGGCGAAAGCCTCGCAGCACCTCGCGACGCTCGAGCTTACCCGGTGGGTTGTCGGCGAGCCGTGCGGCGAGCGCGAGGGCCTCCTCACCATAGGCCACCCGCGTCCGGCCCAGCCGCAACCCATGCTGACGCTCGAGACGCGCCGCGAGGCGACGCTCTTCGTCTTCGTCGCGCAGCGGCACCGGCCCCCCCCGAGAGAGCAACGTCATCCGCCCGCCGTCGACCCTCGCCAGCGCCGGATCGCCGTAGACCAGTGTCGGCAACACCTGCAGGCTGTCGTCATCTCCACGGCTGAGGGCGAGGGCGATCCTCGGCGTCTCTACGCGCTCTCTCGGTAGGCGCCTCGTCGCGATCGCCACGGGCAGCTGCGCTCGCAAGCGCGGCAGCACGTCGGCGACCAGCGAGCGCGCCTGCCCCGGCGGGACGTGTCGCCCCCGAGCCAAGGTGGCATGCTCTCGCTCCGAAAGCGGTGTCTGACGCAGCGGCGTGAGCAGGCCATCGCAGAGGCAGGCCCCGTTGGCGAAGATCTCACCAACCTCCGGGTCTCGCCGCACGAGCAGGCGAAAGCCCTCCCCGTCGTCTTCGACCCGCGCCTGCCAGCCGTCTCTCGCCTCGCCAACGCGCACGGGCTCGTCGTCGAGCCGTACGTCACGAGCCTCGCGCAGCGCCGCCAAGGCCTCGCCGAGGGCGCGCGCCGTCAGCGGTCCGCCAGAGACCCGCTGGCCCATGGCGAGCTCCACGGTCAGGTCGAGCTTGCTCGCCGCGACCTTCTGGGTGTCATCCTGCTCATGAGCCATGCCGACCAGCGAGCGTTGCAGCGGCGTGATCTCCTCGCCCCGCACCAGCACGCGATGGAGCTCGAGGCCCCGCGCGCCACGCCGGAACCGATAGCCGACCTGCGCTGGGGCTCGCGCGCTGCCTGCCCGCGCCCGAGGGAGCCCCTCGCCTCGATCGCGCGCCCGCTTGAAGGCGATCACCGCCGCCGCGACGTGCTCACAGGGGTCGTCTCGGCCGCCGCAGTCGCAGCTCCACTCCTGATCGTCGAGGTAGAGGCAGACCGTCGGGCTGACCGCCCGCCCCGGCAGCGAGACCTTCAGCACCACCTCGTCGCCTTCTTCACGCTCACCCACCACCGCGCCGCTGCGCGCCAGCGACACGCCTTTACTCCAGAGCGAGGAGGAGGCCTCCTCGCGGACCAGCGCCAACAGCTCGCTCGTGTCGCCAGAGGTCATCGCAGCTCGTTATCGTGGGTAATGATCGCAGCTCGTTATCGTGGGTACTGATCGTGGGTAAGCGCAAAAGAGAGCGCTCAGCTGGCCAGCTGCAAGACCTTGTCGAGGAGCTCCTGCGTACCAAAGGGCTTCTCGAGCGCGTCGGTAGCACCGACCTGCTGGGCTCGCCCCGCGTCGTAGGGAGCGTTGGCGCCATGACAGAGCAGCACCGGCACCCGCGCCAAGGCAGCGTCCTTGCGCAGCTCAGCGCAGAGCTGATAGCCGTCGAGGTCGTCGAGGGAGGTGTCGGCGACGATCACGTCGGGTTTGATCTGCTGGGCTGTGTTCAACGCCTCGCGGCCGCTGCCGACCACCGTGACAAGGCACGCCTCGGTGAGAGTAAGCTCGAACACACGGCGCATCGTCCGCGAGTCATCGATCACCAGCACCCGCGGTGGCTGCGCTTGACCTGGGGCGGGGCCAGGAGGGGTCTGCGCTGGCGGCGACGCAAGAGGAGGGGACGCCATCGCCGGCGCGCCGGAGTCGCCCATCGTGGGCTGCGCGCCTGGATCGGGTACGGGCAACCCTGCCTGCGGATCGGCCGCCGTAGGCTGCGCACCTGGGTTGGGGACGCGCTCCGCCACGGGCGTCGCCGGTGGCGTCGCAGCGGGCCGCCCAACCTGACTGCGGGCGAGGCGCGAGGGGTGAACGCGGCGAGGTGCCTCTGGTGCGACAGCCCGGCCCAGCAGCGCGTTGAGCTTGTCGACCAGATCCTGACAAGCGAAGGGCTTCTCCAGCGCGTCCGAGGCGCCGACCTGAGCCCCGCGGGTGGGGTCATAAGGTGCGTTGACGCCATGACAGAGCAGCACGGGAACGTCAGAGAGCTGAGCGTCTTGTCGCAGCTGGCTGCAGACCTCGTAGCCGTCGACGTCCGGCAGCGAGAGGTCGGCGATCAGCAGGTCGGGCTTCAGCTCGCGAGCTCGCGCCAGCGCGTCAGCGCCGTTGGCGACCGTGGTCATGGCGCAGGACTCTCCACCAAGCACGATCTCGAAGCAGCGACGGATCGTCGCGCTGTCTTCGACCAGCAACACCTTCGCCACGGCCGCGGCGCCTGGACGTGGCGCCGCGGGAGCAGGGGCCGCTGGTGCGGCAGGCTCTGGTGGTGCAGGTGGGGGTACGGCCGGCGGCTCCGCTGCGCCGGCCTGAGCCTCAGCGCCGCGGCGCTCCTCAGCCAGCCGCTGCTCCTCGGCCAGCCGCTGCTCCTCGGCCAGCCGCTGCTCCTCGACCAGCCGCTGCTCCTCGGCCAGCCGCTGCTCCTCGGCTCGTCGACGGGCTTCTTCCTCGACCGCCTTACGGCGAGCCTCTTCGGCTTGCAGCCGGCGCGCCTCTTCTTCGGCGGCGCGCTGCGCTTCGGCCTCCGCCTCGGCTCGCGCACGCTCCTCCTCTGCCTTGCGCCGCGCCTCTTCTTCGGCGGCTTGGCGCTGCGCTTCGGCCTCCGCTGCGGCTTTACGCTGGGCCTCCTCCTCCGCCCGCAGCCGGGCGGCCTCCTCTTCGACCTGCCTTTGAGCTGCCTCCTGCGCCAGGCGGGCCTCTTCGAGGCGGCGCTTGCGCTTCTTACTGCGTATGATCAGCAGCACGCCAATCAGCAACAACACCAAGCCCATGGCCCCGGCGACGGTGATGATCAGCATTTGGTCCGCCCCTAGACCCGACGAGGCCTGGGCGAGCAACGGTGCGAGCATGGTCCTTCGTCCAAATCTGTTTGCGCGCAGGATAGGTCAGCTCACCTCGGAAGTGGAGATTATTCGAGGCGGTCTCTGCGCTCCTGGGGGGCTCGAGCACCCGACGCCGCAAAGGTTTCACAGCTTGACCAGGAGAGCTGCTACTCTTATCCGCAGCGCATCGAGACGAGGATGAGAAGATGAGAGTGAACGTGAAGGCGTGGCGATCGGGTTGGGGACACGCGTTGTCGTCGGCTACGATCGTCGCGCCATGAGCCCATACGCCGAGGACGTTATGATCATCTCTGAGAGCACCCCTATAGATGCCTCCCGTCGCCGGGCACAGCACCGCCGGCCGCTTTCTCGGCCTCAGAACGCTCGCCAGACCACCCGTGTGGCTCGTTTCTTTGGCTACGAAACCGGCTCGGCAGCTCAGCACCCGGCTCGGTCCCGAAGGTGTGGGGGTGCCCCTAGTACGCCCCGCATCGCTGCCCAGCTCGCTGCCTGGCTCTGTCTTCTCAGTTGCTTCGGACTGTTCGTGGCCTGTGGCGACGACTCAGGCCCTGCGCCCGTCTCTGACAGCAAGGTCTTTCCAGACCAAAGATCGAACTCCTGCGCCAACTGCAGCGGTTGCTGTCTCAACGGCCAGAGCTGCATGCCAGGCAACACCGAGGCCGCCTGTGGCTTTGGTGGCCTAGCCTGTTCGGTTTGTGGTGCCAGCGAGCGCTGCATCAGCGCGACCTGTCAACCGCAGACACCCCAATGCAACGCCACGATCTGCCCCAACGGCTGCTGCGATACCGCCAGCGGGAAATGCAAGCCGTCATCCAATACCAGCTGTGGCGTCGGCGGTGTGGCCTGTCAGGCCTGCGCCAGCGATGAAGCGTGTAAGGCTGGCAGCTGCACCAAGAAGGGCCCCGTAACCTACGAGGTGATCGTCGTCAGCGCCAAGGTCAAGAACTCGGACTGTGGTCTCGGCGACGACTGCGACACCTACGTCGTGGTCGCCCTCGGCGGCGGCGCGGCGGTGAAGACCGACCCGGTCAACAAATCGGAGACGCCGAAGTGGGATAAGAAGCTCTTCGACGCCACCGACAAGGAGCTGCTCTCGACCAAGCTGGTGGTCACGGTCAAAGATGACGATGGGTTGCTCAACCCCGATGACGAGCTCGGGACGTGCGAGCTCACCGTCGAGCAGAAACACCTTGACGCCGGCGCGCTGGTCACAAACTGTACCGAGAAGGTCAAGGACCTTACCTTCTCCTTCAAGAAGAAGGGTGGCTCATGATCCCCCGCTTTCTGACAGCATTGAGAGCACCTCCACCCATTCCTCTCGTCGGCGCGCACAGCACTGGCGGCCGCTTTCTAGGCCTCGGAGAGCTCGCCGTACCACCCGTATGGCTCACCTCTTCGGCTACGAAATCGGCGCGGCAGCTCAGCACCCGGCTCGGTCCCGGATGTGTAGGGGTGCTCTTGAGTATGGTCGTTGCGCTCACGCTCAGCGGCTGCAGTGACGACACCAATCCGCCCCGAAAACAGGATCTCGGCAACCTCTTCCCCGACGCCTCGCCGAACCCCTGCGCCGGCTGTCAGGGCTGCTGCCAGAACACCCAATGCCTGCCGGGAACGTCGATCAGCGCCTGCGGTTACGGTGGCCTGACCTGCCGGACCTGCAACGCCACCGATCAATGCCTCAACGGCACCTGTGTTTCACAACAGCCGAGCTGCTCGGCTTCCACCTGCCGCACAGGCTGCTGCAACTCCCAGGGCACTTGCGTGACGGCTGTCGACGAGACGAACTGCGGCACCGCGGGGAGCTCTTGTATCCAATGCACCTCGGGCGAGGTCTGCACCGCCACTGGGACGTGCGAGACGGCGGCGCCGAAGAGCTACTCGGTAACGATCAACAGCTGTGAGATCACTAAGAAATGCGACAACATCTGGACTCAATGCGAGGCTTACGCGGAGGTCGCCCTCGGCGGTGGCGCCGTGGTCAAGACGCCGATCGTCAAGGACACCTTGGCACCGGTCTGGGACTTCAAGCTCTTCGACGCCACGGATAAAGAGCTGACGTCGAACAAGCTGATGGTCACGATCTACGATAAGGATTTCGACTGGGACGACAAGATGGGGGTCTGTGAGATTTCGGTCACTGCGGCCGCCCTCACGGCTCACACCCTGACGACGGCCTGCGGCCCGGATGTCAAGAACCTGAGGTTCAGCTTCACGCCCAAGTAGCCACCGTCACGTATCTACTTCGGCAGCATCTTCACTATCTTGCCCTTCTTGTCGGCAAAGAAGAGCAGCGGCGAGCCGTCCTTGCGCATGGCCATCGTCGCCCGAGCCTGCTGCTTGTCATCAAAGAGCACCCAAGCCTGCGAGCCGTCGGCCTTGGTCGAGAACATCGAGCGCGGCCGCTTGTCCTCATCGTAGAGGATCATCGTCGGCTGACCGTTGCCCTGGACGGTGAGGTTGAGGCGCACACGCTTCCTCTTGTCGAACAGCAAGAGCCGCGCCGCGCCGCCCGCCAAGGAGATCTCGGCTCGCCGCTTGCCGGCACCGTCGACGAGCAGAAACTGCTCTGCGGAGACGACCTTTGGCGACGTCTGGCCCATCAAAAGCAGGGCACCCCCGAGGGCGGCGACCAGACAAAACCCTCGTTTTAATAGACGATTATGTCGCTCGATCGCATCGAGCCTGGCTTCCACATCGGACACTCGAGACCTCCCGTCGACGGCGGCATCGCAACCAACGCGCCTTGGACCCTTGATACATCAAGGCGTCCCACGGATGAAGACCCAAAGGCGAGCCCCCTAGGGCGCGCAGGAAGCTAGACATGATGGGTTTTCGGTGGTTATAAGATGCTCTTCACTCTCGTCGAGTGAGTCACCGAACCAGGATCCGAGCTGTTTTCACCTATGAACGGCCGGATCGTCCTGCTACGGAGCAGCAACATGGGCCTCGCTGATCTCTTTCGCCCCAAGTGGAAACATAGCAACGTCGGCGTCCGCAGCGCCGCTGTGCGACAGCTCGCCGCCGAAGAGCTCGAGGCGCTCCGCTTCGTCGCCCTCTCGGACACCGACCCGATGGTCCGACGCATCGCCGTCAAGAAGCTCTCCGACGTCGAGATCCTCGGCAAGGTCGCGGCCGGCGACGACGACGCGAGTGTGCGCGAGCTGGCCCAAGAGAAGCTCTCTGGGCTGCTGGTCACGGTCGCTACTGGCGACGATCGCGATCAGGCGATCGCCGCGCTCGGTCGCATCTCCGACCCCAAGGCGATGGTCAATGTGGTCAAGGGCGCGAAACACGAGCTCGTCTGGCGCCGCGCCCTCGAGCGCCTCGGCGACGATCGCGCGCTGGCCGAGGTGGCGCGCACCGCGTCGAGCAAGGAGATCCGGCTGGAGGCCTTGGCTCAGATCGAAGACCCGCAGGTGCTCCGCGGGATCGCGATCGACGACGACCGTCGTGAGATGGCGCAGGCGGCGCTCGACCGTCTCGAGGAGCCCGATCTCCTCGACGAGGTGGTGAAGAAGGCCAAGAGCAAGGCGATCCGCGCCAAGGCGAAAAAACGCGTCGCTACGCTGCGCGCGCCGAGCCCTGAGGAGCAGGAGCGTAAGCGGGCGGCCAAGCGGCGCAGCGCCAAGCGCACGCAGATCTGTCGCAGCGTCGAGGCGTTGCTCAAGCTGCGTGACCTCGACAAGGCCAGCGCGCGGCTCGCCGAGCTGCGCGAGGAGTGGAGCGCGATCGAGGGCGAGCCGGACAAAGAGGAGATCAAGCGCTTCAACCGCGTCGTCGAGCGGGTGGAGGCGCGGCGCAAGGCCGTCGAGGCCGAGGAGGCGCGGCGCGAGCTGGCTGAGCAAGAGCGGCGCAAGGCCGAGCGCGACAAAGAGGAGCGGCAGCAGCGAGAGCGCGCCGAGCGCGAGGCCGCTGAGCAAGGCGAGGCCGCCGATCAGAAAGAAGACAGCGAAGAACGCGAGCGCCGGCGACAGGCCGAGCTCGAGCAGGCCCGCAAGCTGGTCGAGGAGGCTGAAGCCGTCGTCGGTGAGAGCGACCTCAAGAGAGCCAAGCAGGGCCTAGGCGCGGTGAAGCGTGACCTGCGTCGGCTGCGCCGCACCCTCGAGAGCGATCAAGCGCTGCGGGAGCGCCTCGAGGCCGCCGACAAGCGAATCGACGAGCGCGAAGCGGAGGCCGAGCGCAAGCGTGCAGAGAAGGCGCAGCAGAACGTCGAGCGCCTCGAGGGTATCTGTGTCCGCCTCGAAGAGCTGAACACCAGCGACAACCATCGCGAGATCGACACCGCGATGAGCGAGGCGCAGAAGGCGTTCCGCCAGATGGGCACGCTCCCCACACGGCAGCACCGTGAGGACCTGAAGAAACGCTATGAGGCGGCGCGCAAGCAGCTGTTTATCCACCGCCAGGAGCTGCGCGAGTCCGAGGAGTGGAAACGCTGGTCCAACGTCGGACGCAAAGAGGAGCTCTGCCGCGCGGTCGAGGCGCTGAAAGACCAGAAGGATCTCAAGAAGGTCGCCAAGACGCTGCGCGAGCTGCAGGCCAAATGGAAGAAGCAAGGGCCGGTCTCCCGTGATCGCGCCGACGACCTGTGGGTGCGCTTCAAGACCGCCTGTGATCTCGCCTACGCGCGCTGCGAGAGCTACTTCGCCGAGCTCGACAAGGAGCGCGACGAGAACCTGCGCAAGAAGGAAGAGCTCTGCGAGCAGGTGGAAGCCCTCGGCGACTCCGAAGAGTGGGAAGAGACGGCCAACCGGATCAAGCAGCTGCAGGCCGACTGGAAGGCGATCGGCCCCGTGCCTCGGGAGTCGTCGGAGACGATCTGGAAGCGCTTCCGCAGCGGCTGCGACATCTTCTTCGACCGTCGCAAGGAGCACTACGACGAGCTGAACGAGGAGCGCAAAGACAACCTCCAGCAGAAGACCGAGCTCTGTGAGGAGGTCGAAGCGCTGGTCGACTCCACCGACTGGCAGGCCACCACGGAGAAGATCAAAGGCCTGCAGGGGATGTGGAAGAAGATCGGCCCCGTGCCACGCAAGAAGTCGGAGGCGATCTGGAAGCGCTTCCGCGGCGCCTGCGACGCCTTCTTCGAGCGTCGCGAGGAGGCTCGCGAAGGCGAGCGGATGGGCGCCTATCGAGAGCGCGAAGCTCTCTGCGCCGAGCTCGAGGCGCTGGTCGCGTCAGCGCAAGATGACGTGGAGCAAACGACCGACTCGACCGAGGGCGCGGAGGGCGCGGAGAGCGCCGGGGACGCGGAGAGCGCGGAGGGCGCGGAGAGCGCCGGGGGCGCGGAGAGCGCCGAGGGCGCGGAGAGCGCCGGGGGCGCGGAGGGCAGCGCGGAGCTCAACCCAGAGCAACACGCCAAGAAGGTCCTCAGCGCCCAGCAGCGCTGGAAGCGGATGGGGCGCGTGCCACGCAAATACGAGCAGGCGATCAACACCCGCTTCCGCGCCGCCGTGGAGGCCGTGGTGCTCGCTCATCCAGCGGCCTTCGCCAACTCGGAGCTCGACCCAGAGCTCAGCAAACGCCGCAGAGAGAAGATCTGCAGCCGCCTCGAGGCGCTGGTCGAGGAGTGCCCCGATCCGACCCCTCGAACCCGCGAGGAGGGCGGTGAGGACACCGTCGACCCACAGCAGGCAGCCGAGCAGCTGCGCGCGGCGCTGGCGGCCAACGCCCTGGGCGGCAGCGGGCTCTGGAGCTGGCAGGAGGTCTCTACGGAGCTCGAGCAGCTCCGCGAGAGCTGGCAGCGCATTGGCCCCATCCCCGGCCCCGACGGCGAGGCGCTCGAGCAACGCTGTCGGAGCGCGCTCGAGGCCCTCGAGGCACGTCGCCCCGCCGACGCCGAACCACGCGATCGCCGCCGTGATCGCGACGACCAAGCGGACGACGCGCGAGGCCGCG
>PDWJ01004164.1_pt1 | contig 12960 bp, 11 predicted proteins | sample 1430881 | NCBI WGS metagenome assembly PDWJ01 (sample SAMN01162460, study PRJNA174530) | Oral metagenome, whole genome shotgun sequencing project. | biome: Marine environment; feature: Marine mammal; material: Swab sample of the gingival sulcus; isolation source: swab sample of gingival sulcus... | reverse complement strand
GCTTATTGTTTCGTGTGGAAAACAAAAAGACACGTCGTACGAAAATGAAGACATCATTGCAAAATTAAGAATGTCGATTATTTCTAATGCAAACAGCACCGACACCGTTCAGTACCTCTACAACAATTACGGCATCCTTCAAAAAGAATATCACAGCCCTTCCAATTTTTCTTACTTTACTTGGGACACAACACACAAACATATTTTGATGCGATACGATTCCTCATACCAAGGAAGTTTCAAACAGAAATACATTTATGAAGATTCTACGGTTTCGATTATTGACGAAGAACTATTCCCAAACTTCACAAATCTTAGAAAATCAACGTACTACATAAATTCAGACAATCAATGTGAAAAAATTGAACACCATCATAATATTGACGGAGAATGGCAGCTTGTTAACCCAACAGAAATATATACTTGGGAAAAAGGGAATCTTGTAGAAAAAATCATTTACGAAGATGCCGCACCTGTTGAGAAGTATTCCTATACCTATGATGACAAAAACAACCCAATGAACGCAGCACATTCGTTTCCGCTTCCGTTTATTGTAAGCAAAAACAATCCTTTGACCGTCACCCGAAGCAATTCAAAAAACTCAACAACAACACATTACACCTACACATACAACACCGACAACTTTCCCATAATCATAAATATTGATGAAGGCATCACCATCAAGAATTTGTATGAATATAATTATTAAAAAACAGAGTCGTGGTTAGCAAAGTCCTATATTTCAGTATAATTACTATTGCTCTTGGAGGATTTATCAACAGTCCGACAGCTTTAATTGCCGGATTTGTTTTCACCTTATTTTTTAAAAACCCGTTTCAAGAATATAATGCGAAATTCATTCATTATTTTCTTAAAATTTCGATTGTAGGCTTAGGTTTTGGTATGTTTGTAAAAGAAACATTAAAAATTGGTCAGGAAGGCTTTTTCCTTACACTGTCTTCAATTATTCTAACCTTAACGCTGGGATACAGCCTAACCAAACTTTTGAAAGTTGATTACAAACTGGGACATTTAATATCATCGGGTACGGCAATATGTGGGGGAAGTGCCATAGCTGCTGTAGCTCCAATCATCAAAGCCGAAGGCAAAACTATCAGCATGGCGTTAGGAATTGTATTTTTGTTAAACGCCATTGCGCTACTTGTTTTTCCATATATCGGCACATTCCTAAACCTCAGCCAGCAGCAGTTCGGACTGTGGTGTGCCATTGCCATTCACGACACAAGTTCGGTGGTGGGGGCTGCTGTTGAATATGGCGATGAAGCCCTTAAAATAGCCACAACAACAAAGTTGGCAAGAACCTTATGGATTATTCCATTGTCCATTTTTTCGATGTTCGTGTTCAAAAATAAAAATGAAAAAATTAAAATCCCCTATTTCATACTGCTGTTTATTCTTGCCATACTTGTGAACAGCAGTCAAATCCTACCGGAAGCTTTAACATCGACAATCGTCTTATTCTCAAAAAGATTACTAACCGTAAGTCTCTTTTTGGTGGGATTGAGCATATCCATACCCGACATAAAATCAGTAGGAATAAAACCTTTGATAATTGGAATTGCATTGTGGATTAGTGTTTCAATTTTTTCACTAACACTCATTATGAATTAAATCTTCTTTTTTGATTCACTTATTCTCAGTACATTTGCCGCCTTATAATAAAAATTAAAAATGGATAAATTAAGTTACGGCCTGGGCGTTAGCGTAGGGATGAATCTGAAAGAACAAGGGTTTGAGTTGAAAAGCCTTGATGATTTTAAAAAAGGGTTTGAAGATATTATGCGTGGTTCTGACCTTGCAGTTGATCTTGACACTATTAATAAAGTTATTCAAGATTATTATAACGAACTTCAAAACAAGCGTTCCGAAAAAGCATTAGAAGAGCAAAAAACTTTCTTCGCTGAAAATGCAAAAAAAGAAGGAATCACAACCACTGAAAGTGGTCTTCAGTACGAAATTATTAAAGCCGGTGAAGGGAAAAAACCAACAATAAAAGACAATGTTACAACACATTATCACGGAACACTTCTCAACGGGCAAGTATTTGACTCTTCTGTTGAAAGAAACCAACCTGCAAGTTTCCCTGTTGGCGGAGTAATCAAAGGATGGCAAGAGGCACTACAACTTATGGAAGTTGGTGCTAAATGGAAGCTGTATGTTCCATCAGAGCTTGCTTACGGTGCACAAGGTGCCGGTCAGGCAATCGGACCTCACACACCGCTAATCTTTGAAGTGGAATTGCTCTCTATCGACTAAAAATTTATACATCTCTTACAAAAAAGCTATCTCCATAATTGTTGCGGCAATTTGAGATAGCTTTTTTTTTCTGAAAAAATATTTCTCACACAAAAAATACAGTCCACAAAAAAAACACAAACAGCTAATTATCAAGGGACAAAAAAATTAAAAAAAATAAATCGAAAAAAATCATTAAAAATATTAGGATTTATAAAATAAATAGCCCTATATTTGCACTCGCAAAACGCAATGGACCCGTAGCATAACTGGATAGTGCACCACGTTACGGCCGTGGAGGTTTGGGGTTCGAATCCCTACGGGTTCACGATAATTTAACAAAAGCCTTACTTTATGTGAGGCTTTTTTTTATGCTCCAAATTTCCCTACTTTTGCACCCTTATGGTAAAAGATAAATCATTACAACTTTTTTTTTCTCTCGTATTGGGATATTTGGCGGTTGGTGCTTTTCCGCTATTGTTACTCCCAAAAGGAGAAATAGTGTTGTGGCTAAATCAATTTCACAATCCCGTAAACGACATTATTTTTAGTGCATACACGCACACGGGTGATGGTTTTGCAATGGCAATTGTGGCTGTTCTTCTTCTACTCTTTAACCGCAAAAATTTTTTCATTGAATTTCTACTATCAGCACTTCTGACTTACGTTCTTGTTCAACTGGTTTTTAAAGGCTGGATTTTCGCACATATTGACCGCCCGCATAACTTTTTCCAAGAACAAAACATTGCTATTCACTTTTCGGAATACATCAAAACGGCAAAAAGATACTCCTTCCCCTCCGGACACACAACAGCAGCATTCGTTATCGCTACATCATTAATGCTCTTCTTCCGAAAAACAAAATTCGCATTCGCCTTATTCTTGTATGCGTTTTTCGTTGGCATTTCCCGCATTTATTTAGCTCAACATTTTTATATCGACACATATTTTGGAACAATTCTCGGAATTGGCATTCCATTTTTAAGCAAATACATCATTTCATTATTCAGAAAAAATAATTATGAGAGGTCAAAAAAAGGTATATGAGTTTTTGGATAAACTAAATATTGACTATGAATACTTAGAACATCCCCCAACCCCCACAGCAGAAAGTGCTCGCGCATATTGGCAACCGCTGAATGCCATGCACTGCAAAAATTTGTTTTTTCGTAATCACAAAGGGAAACAACACTACTTGGTTGTTTTTGATTTTGAACAAAACCTCAACATCAAAGAATTGGAAAGTCGACTAAAAAAGGGAAAAATCTCATTTGCATCAGAAAAAAGAATGGACAAATATTTGGGGCTAAAACCCGGATCGGTATCTCCTTTCGGATTAATCAACGACTCGGAGAACCACACGATGGTATTTTTGGATAAAAACATTCTGAACACCAACACCATCAGCTTTCACCCAAACGACAATACAGCAACCATCGTAATTTCTGTTGACGATTTTAAAAAGTATATGAATGCCGTTGGGAATCCTTATGAATTTCTTCAACTCTATGAAGAATAGAGCTAAAAAACATGACAATTGATGAAAAAACTAGAACAAATGTGCAATCAGGTCATAAATCTGACACGCACCACCGGAAAACTTATTCAAGAGAAAAGAAAAGAAGTCAATAACAACACCATTGAAAGTAAAGGGAAGCATGATTTTGTAACACAGATTGATAAACTCGCAGAAAAAACACTGGTTAGAGAACTGCAACTGATTTTACCGGAATCCGGGTTTATTACCGAAGAAAAAACCACTTCCCAAGAACAAAAAGATTACAATTGGATTGTTGACCCAATTGACGGAACAACCAACTACATTCACGGAATACCTGCCTACTCCATATCTATTGCCTTAATGCACAAAGGTGAAATCATTTTGGGCGTGGTATATGAAATTAATCTTGATGAATGTTTTTATGCCACAAAAGGAGGAAAGGCTTACATGAACGACAAAGAAATTCATGTAAGTACAGAAAAAAGGCATCATCACGCCCTGCTCGCCACAGGCTTTCCATACACAGTTTATGACAACATTGATAATTATTTAGCTTTATTCAAAGAGTTTATGCTTTCAACAAGCGGCATTCGCCGAATTGGCTCGGCTGCGGTAGACTTGGTCTACGTGGCTTGCGGCAGATTTGAAGGTTTTTATGAACACAATTTACACATTTGGGATATTGCAGCCGGATGCTTTATTGTTCAACAAGCAGGAGGCAAAGTAACTGATTTCAAAGGCACAAACAACTACCTCGAAACCTGTGATGTAATCGCTTCAAATGGAGTATTACACAATTGGATGACCGAAAAAATAATAAAACAGATGGGAAAATAAATTTGAGATAAATATCTTTTTACCTTAGCACACCCAAATATGCTAAACAATGAAAAGGATAAAACCTTTAATATTTCTTATTGGTATCATTGCTTTATGGATGAATGTTTCTGCGCAGGACAGTATTCAGAAAAAAATAATCTACACCTTTGATATTAAAGAAGAAATTGCACCTCCGGCATGGAGAAAAACAAAAATGGCACTCGAAGAAGCGAATGCTCTGAAAGCTGATGCCGTAATTATCCAGATGAACACTTACGGTGGAGCTGTAAATGATGCTGATTCAATTCGTACAAAGATTCTTAATTCAAACATCCCTATTTATGTCTTTATTGACAATAATGCTGCATCAGCCGGGGCTTTAATATCAATTGCTTGCGACTCTATTTATATGCGTTCGGGAGGAAATATTGGAGCAGCAACAGTTGTAAATCAAACAGGCGAACAAATGCCGGACAAATACCAATCGTTCATGCGATCAATGATGCGATCAACAGCAGAGGCTAGCGGCAGAGATCCGAAAATTGCGGAAGCGATGGTGGATGACCGAATATACATTCCGGGCATTATTGATTCCGGAAAAGTGTTAACTTTCACTACCAAAGAGGCTATCGAACATAATTTTTGTGAAGGCGAAGCAAATAACATTACGGAATTAATTGAGTTGTTGGGATTTGAAAAATACGAAATCAAAGAACAAACCCTAACAACTACCGACAAGATTATTGACATATTAATCGCTCCATACATCAGCAGCATCCTGATTATGATTATTATCGGAGGCATCTATTTTGAACTGCAATCCCCCGGTATTGGATTTCCGATCGCGGCATCAGTTGTTGCTGCGCTTTTATATTTTGCTCCGCTCTATCTCGAAGGCTTGGCAGCAAATTGGGAAATACTCATTTTTGTTGTTGGGGTATTGCTATTGATTGTCGAAATATTTGTCATTCCCGGCTTCGGAATAGCCGGAGTGACAGGTGCTCTATTCATAATGACCGGACTCACTATGAGCATGGTAAACAACCCTGAGGTGTTGCCGGATTCAAGTCAGGCAGGAGAAGTAGGAAAAGCTTTTTCACTTGTTATTTTTTCCATAGCCATCGGATCGATTGTGTCCTTAATTCTTGCAAAACACATGATTCAGTCAAAACGTTTTATGGGAGGCTTAGCATTGACAGCAAAACAAGACAAAACTGAAGGTTTTACCTCGGCAGATACTGAATACTCAAGCATGAAAGGTAAAACAGGAATTGTACTTGCCAATTTACACCCATCGGGAAAAGTAATCATTGACAATGAAATATTTGATGCTGTTTCGGAAACCGGATTTATTGAAAAGGGGAAAGAAGTGATTGTTCACGACTACCAAAATTCACAACTTTTTGTTTCAAAAAAATACAATATATCATAGTTTTATACAATAAAAAAAAAAAAAACACATATATTCTTTCCATCAACACAATTACACCACTAAAAAAAATTTAAACACCAGCAAAATTAAACAACTAAATTCGTACATTTGTGAATTAAATACCGAGTTGGTTGAAAAGTAAATGCTATCAAAGATGAAAACTTGCAAACTGATATCATTAATAGTATGTGTTAGTGTGTTCAGCACACAAGTCTTGTATGCTGATGAATACAAGATTCCAAGGAAGATGATGTCTGCCTCTCGGGTTCACTCAGCTCCAATAATTGATGCCCATTTGGATGAGGAGCAATGGGATGGTGCTGATATTGCAAGCGATTTCATTCAGATAAGTCCGTTCAACGGAAAAGAAAGTCAAGAAAAAACCGAAGTACGCGTTATTTATGATGACTACGCCGTATACATCGGAGCAAAGATGTATGATGACAATCCGGAAAACATCCACAAAGAATTATCAGCACGAGATGTGTTTAATAGTGCTGATTATTTTGGTGTTTTCCTTGATCCGTACAATGATGCCAAAAATTCGTACGGTTTTTTCGTTACAGCTTCCGGGGTACAGATAGATATGCGCCGAGACAACAGTAATCATTTTTGTTGGGATGCCGTATGGGAAAGCGCAACAAGAATAACAGAAGATGGTTGGATTGCAGAAATCAAAATTCCATACAGTGCTTTAAGGTTTTCAAAAATAAGTGATCACTCTTGGGCAATACAATTCGAGCGAAGCGTTACCAGCATTCGTGAAAAAAGTAGTTGGAACTTCATAAATAATGAAGTTTCAGGTCTAAATAGACAATCGGGACTAATAAACGGAATTAAAAACATTAAGCCCCCACTGCGCCTATCTTTTATGCCTTACATTAGTTCGTACTTTACAAAAAGTTCTGAAAAAGACAACTACACTCCTAACTTCAAAGCCGGAATGGACTTAAAACTGGGACTTAGTGAAAGCTTTACCATGGACATGATTCTTATTCCGGATTTTGGTCAGGTACAATCAGACGATGAACAAGTAAACTTTTCTCCATTCGAGATAAAGCATGAAGAACAACGTCCGTTCTTTATGGAAGGGCTTGAACTATTCAGAAAAGGCGACATTTTTTATTCCAGAAGGATTGGAAGCTCTGCCTTTCACCAAGATATTATAAATCAAAACCTTGAAACAAACGAAATTATAGACGACACCCCTATAGAATCAAAGCTTATTAACGCCAGTAAAATATCGGGAAAATCAAAAAAAGGACTGAGTCTCGGTTTCTTAAACGCACTGACGGCGAAACAAACAACAACGATAACAGATACGCTGACAGGTGAAAGCAGAGAATACCTTATTGCTCCGATGACAAACTACAACATGTTTGTTATAGACCAAACAATTGGAAATCATTCAAACATTGCATTTAGCAACACAAACGTATATAGAGGAAATGACTATTACATGGCAAATGTAAGTAGCACTGAATTTAGGTTTGCCGACAAACAAAATATCCACTCAATATTCTTCAGAGGAGCAGTCAGTCAAAAATACAATCAAGGAAAAATAGTCAACGCTGATGACCTTGGATTCAAGTATTACATAAATTACAACAAAAAAGGCGGAAAGTTTGGCTATAAGGTTTGGCAAAATGTTGAAAGTGACACCTACGACCCTAATGATATGGGATTTATTAGAATGAATAATGAATTATCAAACGGTTTAAGCCTTGATTACAGGATGAACGAACCGAATAATATCTTCTTGAGGTGGCGAATTATTTTCGATGCAACTTACAGATTGTTATACAAACCCATGTATTACACAGGTTCTGACATTTGGATTAAATTCTTTTCCATCACAAGAAACTATTTCTCAACAGGCTTCATTTTCAAACAAGACATTTATGATGCCCATAATTATTTTATTGCCCGAGAAAGCGGCAAAGTAGTGAAAATTCCGCGTGGTTTTAGTCTTACGGCTTACGGCTCTCCTGACTACAGCCGCCCATTCATTGTTGACTTTAGCATTAAGTATAGTGGTATCCCCAAAAGAGATATGCAGTCTTTTACTTTCTCACTCTCCCCTAGATTAAGATTAGGAGATAAATTTTTATTGGTAAATAAACTTAGTTACAAAACAAGTTTTAACGAATTGGATTACGTTACTACCGAAGAAACGGATACGAATGACAAGCTTATCTACTTCGGCAACACAAAAGTAAACAACCTTATCAACACCTTGAATGTCAATTACACCATTACCAATAAAGCGTCATTCAGCCTACGAATGCGATATTATTGGCTAAAAGCTGTTCACGACAAATATATGACGCTCAATGATAATGGATATTTTGATGATAGAGCAATGAATGACAACCATGACTTCAATAATAATTTCTTCAATATAGACATGGTTTTTCTTTGGCATTTTGCCCCCGGGAGTGAAGTCAGCGTCGTATGGAAAAATGCTATAAAAAATGAAAATGCTGACAACACCTTAACCCTTTTCGATAATATAAACAAAACGTTCGACTCCCCTCTAAGCAACAGCCTATCCTTCAAACTAAGATACTACATTGATTACCAAAAAATTAACAAGCCATTCGTTAAATAAACTCTTTAGAAAACTTAAAAAGAAACACAAAACTTTCTTGCTCACACAAAATAATTGAATTGTATGGAAAATTTTTCATTTCGAAAACGAATCAAAAGTTTCAAATACGCCTTCAAGGGAATCCTTCTTCTACTAAAAACACAGCACAACGCTTGGATTCATTTAACAATTACCGCCATTGTAATCATTGCAGGAGTCTTATTTGAACTCACTACAAACGAATGGACAATCATTGTACTGTGCATTGGTTTTGTTTTATCGGCAGAAGCTGTAAACACAGCCATTGAATACTTAACCGACTTGGTTAGTCCGGAATGGGACGAAAAAGCCGGAAAAATAAAAGATCTGGCAGCCGGAGCTGTTTTAATTGCTGCCATAGCCGCTGCCACAAGCGGGATTCTTATATTTGGAAGTAAAATTATCGAATTGTACTTCTGATAGTTGACACCATTTTTAACACAGTTGCACCGGAGATTTCTACAAATTTTCATCAAATCAACTTAAAAGTATATTTTTGCAAAAAAATCTGAATAATGAACGTTCAATCGAACCTTGACGAAGTACGGAAAAGTATAAAAAGCGGAGTTAAACTCGTAGCGGTGAGCAAAACAAAACCCGTTGAAGCGATCCAAAATGCGTATGATACCGGTCATCGAGTTTTTGGAGAAAATAAAGCGCAAGAACTAGCAGCCAAATACCAAGAACTTCCAAAAGATATTGAATGGCATTTTATAGGTCATCTGCAAAGTAACAAAGTAAAATATATTGCACCTTTCGTATCCTTGATTCATGGGGTAGAAAGCATCAAGCTACTCAAAGAGATAAACAAACAAGCACTTAAAAATAATAGAGTTATAAACTGTTTATTGCAATTTCATATTGCAGATGAGACAACAAAATTTGGACTAAGCTACGAAGAAGCCGAAGAGCTGTTAAAGAATCCTGCATTCGCTACTTTTAAGAATATTCGCATTGTTGGTGTCATGGGGATGGCGACCTATTCTGATGACAAAAATAAAATAACGGAAGAATTTAGAACTTTGCGACAGATTTTTAAAAAATTAAAAAATGAATATTTCAAGGCAGAAGATTCTTTCAAAGAAATATCAATGGGCATGTCCGGCGATTATCAAATAGCGATGGAAGAAGGCAGTACCATGGTTAGAATTGGAAGTGCAATCTTTGGAGCCAGAAACTACAACATCTAGCCATGAGTTATTTTTTATTTTTACTGGGTTTTGTCCTCTTAATTGGAGGAGCGAATTGGCTTGTGGATGGCGCAAGTGCCATCGGTCGAAAATACAACATTCCCGACATCGTTATCGGGTTAACGATCGTTTCTTTTGGCACCTCATTGCCCGAACTCATAATCAGCCTGTTCTCATCAACCGAAGGTGCTACGGATTTGGCAATATCGAATGTTTTAGGCAGCAATATTTTTAATGTTTTTATCATCGTTGGTGTATCGGCACTTATCTCGCCAATAAATGTTGGATCAAACACCACTTGGAAAGAGATTCCCTATTCCCTATGGGCTGCCATTCTTTTGGGGATAAGCTCTGCGGATATTCTACTAGATGGAGCTGCCACCAATGTTGTATCGAGGATTGATGGTTTGGTATATCTTGGCTTCTTTGTTGTTTTCATATTCTACTCATACAATGCATCCAAAACGGGAGAAGTTCTTGGAAATGAACAAGACCATAAAGACCTGCCGATGAACAAATCCGTTCTATTGATTATTGTCGGACTTATCGGTCTGTATATTGGTGGTAGATGGATTGTTGACGGTGCAGTAGATGTAGCACGTTTGTTTGGTATGAATGAAGCACTTCTCGGAATCACCGTAGTCGCTACGGCTACATCATTTCCGGAACTCGTCACATCAATTGTTGCCGCCCTAAAGAAAAATTCCGACATAGCAATTGGCAATGCCTTGGGCTCAAATATTTTCAATATTTTCCTTGTATTAGGCATCAGTGCTACGGTTACACCTCTTCCGTTCAAAGTGGAGATGCTACCCAATTTGTATATGGCTATCTTTGCCAATATTGCACTGTTCATGTTTATACTCACAGGAAAAGGAAAAAGAATCAGTAAAATTGAAGGCGGAATGCTTGTAGCTATCTACGTGGCATACATTAGCTATCAAATAATGCAACTTCCTTAATGATGCCGAGACTATGACAAAAACAGAAATCGACCAAACATAACGAATAAATCGGACATTACAGACAAACACTATTTAATGATTTGTTAACATTACACCACACGACCATAAGATAATTATTCCTTTATTTGTTAGTTTCTCAAAAAAAGGATGACAAATAGTATAATCTACAACATACTTGCTATTGCCGGAGCATTGGTGATCTTCCTTATCGGCATGAAACTAATGAGTGAAGCACTTCAGAAAGTTTCGGGGACAGGAATGCGAAGAACATTTAGTGCATTCACTTCCAGTCCGTTCAAGGGGATTCTAACAGGTTTTATCATTACCGGAAGCCTTCAATCATCGTCAGCAATAAGTGTCATGATTGTAAGCTTTGTAAATGCCGGACTATTGAATGTCAGCGGAGCAATTTCTGTCATTTTCGGTGCAAATATAGGTACAACCATTACCGCATGGTTGGTTAGTTTGGTTGGATTCCGGATGAACATTGCTGCCATAAGCTTGCCTTTAATCGGCATAAGCTTTCCCTTGTATTTTTCAAAAAACAATCAACGAAAGGCATGGGGTGAAATCATTGTTGGCTTTGCCCTTCTGTTTCTCGGATTACAGTTTATGAAAGATTTAATTCCGGATATTGAAAATTACACATTGGCTAACACCTATCTAAATGATTTGAAAGACAGAGGTTTTTTATCCATCCTCATATTCTTTAGTATTGGGATGGTTCTGACGGCACTGATGCAAAGTTCGAGTGCAGTCATGGCACTAACCATGGTAATGGCTTTCAATGGAATTATCTCGTATGAACTTGCCGCATCAATGATTATTGGCGAGAATGTCGGAACTACCATGACAACCAATATCGCCTCTTTAGTTGCCAACAAAGCCGGAAAAACAGTTGCCCGATCACATTTCTTATTTAATGCAATAGGAGCGTGCATTGCACTGGCACTAATACACCCCTTCCTACATTTTATCGACTTCATCGCTCAAACTTTTAATATTGACACACTAAGTATCAATTTACAAAACATAGGTGAAGGGAAACTTGAAAACAACACCTTACCCATCAAATTATCACTGCTACACACCGGCTTTAACGTATTCACGACTCTCCTACTCGTTCCTTTCATTCCGCAATTGCAGAAAATGAGCTCAAAATTATTTACAAACGACAACACATCGAACAAAAAAAGCGAACTAAACCATATCAACTCCGGAATATTATCGAACTCAGAGATTTCCATCATTCAGGCAAAAAATGAAATCTCCGTATTTTCCGAAAAACTAATACGTATGTTCAAGCTTATTCCTGAGCTACTCCACGAAAAAAGAGAAACGCCGTACAAAAAACTCTACAAAACCATCACCAACTACGAACAAATAAGCGACGACATGGAAGCCGAAATAGCAAACTATTTGAGTAGTATCACTGAAAAAGACATCAGCAAAAGAGAATCATTACAAGTAAGGTCAATGTTAAAAATGATTGATGACATGGAAAGTATTGCCGATCGCATATTATCAATTGCAAAACTGATCGATAGTAAAAACCAACAGAAAGCATGGTTCAATCAATACCACAGAAATCGCATACAAGACATTTACAAACTGATTGAACAAGCCTTGACAAACATGCACAACAACATATCGAAAGATCGGGTAAACGTAGCTCTAGACACAAGCCTTGAACTCGAAGCTAAGATCAATGCCCTACGCGATACAATTCTAAGTGAAAACATTGAAAACCTGAACAATAAAGAATATCCATACATTTCGGGAAACTATTTCGTGAACATTATTTCTTCATTTGAAAAAATTGGAGATCATATTCTTAACGTAACAGAAGCCATGTATTTACCAAACAGAAAGCGAAAATACTAAATCATGGTTTTGTTGATTTTTCACTAAGAAACAAACTTTAGACAGAGAAAATAAAAAAATTTCAACAACTAACAACACCCGACAAAACAAGACACAAAAAACTGAATATATGACAATTAAAAACAAAAAAAGCGATTAAAAACCACTAAAAGAATCAAAACTGTTAAATTCCACACTAAAACCATTAATTCACCCACTTGATGGGAAAAATAATAATTCGTACTTTTAAATCGAAATAAAGAACATTCAGAGCGCAATCATATTAATGTTATAGTAACGTTTTC
>PDWJ01004163.1_pt1 | contig 12962 bp, 4 predicted proteins | sample 1430881 | NCBI WGS metagenome assembly PDWJ01 (sample SAMN01162460, study PRJNA174530) | Oral metagenome, whole genome shotgun sequencing project. | biome: Marine environment; feature: Marine mammal; material: Swab sample of the gingival sulcus; isolation source: swab sample of gingival sulcus... | reverse complement strand
TTCTTGAGAGTTGGCAATAAGCATATTTTGCCCGGCCAAATTTAAATCTAAAGAAACTGGCGTCAATTGCAATTTACCTTGGGTATGAAGAGCGCCCTCCGGAGTACCAACATTTCCATCTATATCAATCTGTCCTGTTTGAATCGCGCTAAGGCGCAAACGAATATCTTGTAAATCAGTGGCATATTCAGGAATCTTCACCGCACCATTTTCTAGAAGAATCTCACCGGTCACTTCCGGATCAGGAAGATGTCCCGAAAATTGTAACTCTCCTTCTACATTCCCCTTAAGCTCACTAACCTTGGGGACAAAATGTTGGAACTCACCAATATCAGGAATATCAATTTTCACCGCGCCAGCTACCTGCGGTTGAGAAAAATCCCTGATCTGCATTCTGCCTCGAACACTGCCGGCTTTACCAAAGTCAATGACCAAATTAATATCACCTTGATTACTGTTAAATTGTGTCTCAAGATCGCCTTTAGTGAGATTTAAAGTCACCGGGGCGGCATTTTTGGGTTGATAATATAATTGACCTGGTGTTAATTGAATCGCCAAATTACCATTTATTTTATTATTAGCATCAATCACTAACCTACCATCACCCTTAATCGACGGTTCTATACGCATCCCTTCGGGGAAAAAGGCAGAAAAACTTTTCGGATTCAAATTGCCTATATGATAATTAAGTTTGGTTTGCTGATCTTTTTCAAGATTAACACAGACATTAGAGTGATTATCTACCAAACAAAAATCGGCCAAGCTAATGTGTTGTGGTGATAAGGTAAGCGCTGTCGGTTTAGCCATATGCCAATCCATTTCATAACCAGTCAATGCAAGCGCCTGTAATTTCCCCGTCCAGTTATCCAGTGTGGTAAAGCCACCGGAAGCTTGTAAATTTATATTAACCTCACCCCCATCACTATTTAGTTTAATGGTGTGGCTATCGTAAGAACCTTGACTTTTTAACGCAATATTTTGCCAGCTTCGCTCGCCTGCCCGAATACCGCCCAGCTCAATATCATTCTCAAAAGCACCGCCTGCGCTCATTGTCGAATCAATATTGGCAACTATTGATGCAACTTCATAAGTTTGGAACTGAACATCACTGCCTTCAAGATAAAGTTGGGCATTGGGTGAGTTCACAGTTCCTGTGACCTTGCCTTTGCCTGACAGACGACCATTTAAAGCTGGATAAATCGCACTTAATTTTTCACCATTTATATTAAATACCATATTCAAATTTTCAGGATCCAAATTACCTTTTAAGTCCATAGTATTATTGGCAATGGCTAAATTCATTTTCTCTATGCTCAACTGATTATCTATCATAACCACTTCAGCGTCACCGGAAAGAGGCAATCCCTGCCAATGCCCTGATAGGCCATGGAGCAATGTTTGCATAGAGATTTGCCCATCATCGACACTTCCTCGAGAAGTCATCGTCAACGATAAAACACCATCCAGTTCACGAAGATACGTACTGGCATTAAGCTTATCCACCAATACCTTAATATCCCAGCCAACTTTCGGTTCAAAGTCTACTTTTCCTGTTGTCAGTACGTGTCCACCTAATGTATCAATTTGTAAATCAATATTACTGACTCCTTGTGTGCCAAGTTTGGCTGTTGCACTTATATCAGCCGTAGGGATATTGGCACCAGCAAGCTTGGACTCAATATCAATATCTAAATCGCTTAGAATCCCATTAACGGCAAGATGCCCTTGAGAGGCACTCAATAAAGGTGAAACATTCTGATTTACACTAGTTGTATTTGCCACGCCAAAGTCACTATAACTCAGCGCCTGCCAGTTTAGCTTCCCTTCAATATTAGGATCATTTACTTGCTCACCAAGATGAATATGACCGTTTAATTTTCCTTTTAATTTTGGCAACAAGTGCTGTAGTTCATTAGCCTTTACATCAATATTTATATCCACAACCTGCGCTTGTATATAGCCATTGGCATTAAATATATTACCCGCCAAGTTTAAAGATAAATTATCAATATCAATTGATTGTCCAACAGAAACAATCTTACCACTGCCATTAATTGGCGCCCCTTGCCATTGTCCGTTAAGCGCTTCAATGACCAAATCGGCATGCAACTGTCCATTAGTTTGTTCGCCTTTCGTACGAATCAAGCCATTAATATCGCCATTAAAGTTCTGGTAATAGCGTTGCATCACGATATCATCAATAGCCAACTCCCCGTTCCACTTAAGTTGATCTGCGTATTGCAGATCGCCTGAAAAGCTTACTTTTCCACCCAATAAATTCGCCACCACCATAACATCATTAACGCCTTTATCGCTGAGTTGTGCATTCGCATGCAAATCAATTGGTGGCAGCCGAGCGCCATTTAGCTGAGTCTGTAATCTCATCTGCAAATCATCAAAAGCACCCGCCAAACTCAATTGACCGCTTGGGATTTGCCATTGTTGCTGATAATCAACCTCTGTCCAGTTGAGTTCTGTATTTAATTGTCGTTGGCCTAAATCGATATTGCCAAGCAAACTTATATGAGCATTCAACAAACCGGTCAGTTCGAGCATAAGATTCGGCCTCAGTAAAGACTGACTGATATCAAGCATTAATGACTGATTGTCTTTCTCTCCTAATAAAACATTGGCCTGCCCGTGTACCGTCAAAGGATAATCATCTTGTGTTCTAACCGTTGCACTTAGTTTGGCGTCACCTTGTGTCAGCGAAATATCAGATATTAAATCAAGCGTTTGCTCGGAAAAATGAGCGCTAAGCCGTGCCTCTTTAATATCGGTAACTTTCACGTCTCCTTGCCAAATCGCCATATTTTTAAGATAGATTTGCTCAATATCAATAACAACTGGCAAATCAATTTGCGGTAGCGCTTCAGCGAAGCCCTTACTCTCCTTTTCAGGCCGCTCAGTATCTGAGAGAATAATTTTCCCGTCCGTTAGACTTAACGTTTGTAACGATAGATGCTTATCTAGAATGTCACTACCTTTAAAGTCGATCACCAGTTCATTCGCCGTCAAAGCAAGCCCTGGCCCCTGTAAATCGATATTCAACCAGCGCTGTTGGGTAAAAAAATGGCCTTCAAGCGTGTCAACGTGTAAGGTATATGGTGTCAGCGCATTGACTAAGGCGGGAATATTTTGAAAACCACTTTGAGTACCCAACAAATACCCGGCAGCAACTATTGCAATAAGAGCAACCAATAGCAAAACAACAATTAGCCATTTACATAGTTTAAAAAAACTTTTTGTAACTTTATGGGCCATATTACAAATCCAACTCGGCACCGACGCTAATATGAAGACGATAATTATCACCATAGTCATCATCAAAGCCGTGACCAACATCAAGTTTTATTGGCCCCACCGGTGAACGCCAGTGCACCCCAACCCCGGCACCAATAACCGGTTCAAAATTATTGATAAAAGCATCTCCGGCATCAACGAAAGCCGCCGCCGCCCAATCCGATTTAAAATAATACTCATACTCGGCACTTACCGTTGCCAGATAGCGACCGCCAATATTGTCGCCATTCTTATCGCGATCACCAATGCTCTCATAAGCATAACCGCGAATACTCCGATCCCCGCCGGCAAAATAACGTAATGAAGCAGGTAAGCGATGAAAATCATCTGTCCAGGTAGCACCTAATCCTGAACGCAACAAGACTTTATTTTTGTCGCCCAAAGACTCAATATAGCGGAAATCTGCATTTGTTTGGACAAATGACACATCGCTGAGTAAAGATTCACTCCCCCCGAGTAACTCAAAACGCGCTTGAAAACCGGAGTCTGGATTTAAACGGTTTTTTGTAGATGTATATGTCCATGACCCTTTAGGATAAACCAACACAACATCGTCAGAATCAACCCCAATGGTAAAGTCCTCATAAAGCGTATTGATACTATAACGATGTTCTAATTTACCGCGACGATAGTTGTAACCGCCTTCAACATAAGCACTCTTTTGATCATATTTATCGTCTTTGAGCTTACCGCCAAAATGGAAATAATAATAATCTGTTGCTGGATTTTTAGCCGGAATCCGATAAATATTATCCCAATAACTATCATGCTCGGAAACATATAAACGACTGCTAAAATTATGTCCGCGACGATTGATATAACGATGATCAAAATCTACTTTACCACGTACCCCGCTATCGGTTGAATAGCCTAAACCAAAAGCATAGCGCTTAGGCTTATTCATCGTTAATTGAGTATCTACATCAACCACCTCGGCTTCTTTATCCGGCTTAGCGCCGATAAAAGTCTGCTTGAAGTAACCACTTCCCTGCAGATCTTGCTGAAGTTTACTGACATCCGAGGCCAAATACGGATCACCTTGGTTGAAGAAAACATAGCGCTCAAGCAAATCGCTATCAAGCGGTACATCGTTAAAGCTAACAGAACGGTAGGTATAACGTTTCCCACTATTGTAATGCAAAGAAATATCTGCCTGATTACGTTCAGGATCAACGTAAACGACACTCTCATCAAACTTACCGGAAAAATAACCTCGTTTACTGGCCAGTGATGAAAACTCCGACTTATACGCTTCATAAGTTTGATGATTAAGCACTTCACCGCTTTCCATAGGCACATAACTAATTAACTCTATATACGCTTCATCATTATTCGCCGGTCCGTCTAAGCGCACCTCAACCTCATTTAAACGAGTGGGTTCATTAAGGGTAACCTCATAGATGATGGTAAGATTATTCCCATTAATTTTTCTATTTAATTGAACATCAACATTATAAAAGCCAAAAGGCTGCTGTGACTTCGCGATATCATCAAGCCCTTTTTTTATTAAATACTCGGTATAGTCAGGTTGCTCGATAACTTTATCAATCACTTTATTTAGCGTTAAAAAAACATAAGCATTTGCCAACTGCTGTTCATCGTAAATACCATTAATAATAATTTCATGCAAGGTCTTACCATCAATTGTGTGCCCTTGTTGCTCTAACTCACTTAAGTCAGTTGCCCTACTTGGAGAGGTGGTTAACTGATGATGAACATCATTTGTTTGCGGCTCTCTTATCTGCCATAGTTCATCTGAATTACCATCATGATTTGACTGAGCTCTTGCATTGGCATCTGAAGTATCTAAGCTTGTTAACTGTAATGGTGAGGAGGCCTGAGCAATACAGCATTGCCAAAACAGTACGCTAAAAAAAGCGAGTCTAAACACCATGCTGATCTCCAAGTTTCAACTGTCGCATGCGCAAACCTAATAGCCATAATGCCATAAAATAAGTCATTGTACCGATACCAACTAATAACGCCATATGTTCAATTCGCCAAACTATTTTTTTATCAAGCCATATTTGTACATCACCCTGTAAATACCACAAGATCAATGCCATAACAATATTGGCAAAAATTACTTGAATAATAAACCAATTGGCGCCAATTCGCCATTTAATACCTTCTTTATTTAAAAAGTATAATAACAAACTAACATTTACAAGTGCAGCTAAAGTACTGGCAAAAGCCAAACCAACATGCGCAAAAAATCGCCCGAGGACTACAGCGGCGATTATATTAATTACCATTGCCGTAATCCCTGCCTTAACCGGTGTTTTAGTATCATGGCGCGCATAGAATGCAGGTGCCAGAACCTTGACCAATACTAAAAACATAGCGCCAATACCATAAGCACGCAAACTCAAAACCGTCATAGCCAAATCATGACTGCTAAATGTTCCTCCATAAAAGAGAGTCGACAGTATTGATGGAGCCAAAACGACTAATGCCGTGGCAGCAGCGCTGCCAAATAACAACCCCCAACGTAAAGCCCAGTCTAGCGTATTAAAAAATTGCTGCCGATTTTCACTGGCTTTAAGCGCACTTAGTCTGGGCAGAATAACCGTCCCTAATGCCACTCCTACCAATGCTACCGGCAACTCTACTAAACGATCCGAGTAATATAACCAAGAAATGCTACCTGTCATCAGCATTGACGCTAAAAAAGTATTGACCAATACTGTTAATTGACCAATGGATGAGCCAAATAATGTTGGAACCATTAAGCGTAAAATTTTATGCACCCCACTATGCCTCCACCCCCATTTAGGCATAACCAGTAACCCCAAACGCCATAAAAAAGGCAACTGGATACCAAGCTGGGCAACCCCACCAATAAATACCGCCCAAGCTAACTCCATGCCATACCAACCATCGACGGGAATACCCTTATAGTGGCGCCATAACGCCGCCCCAATTAAAGAGAGATTTAACAATACTGGGGTTAGTGCCGGCACTGCAAACTGCCCATGAGTATTAAGCACTCCACCTGCCATAGCCGTTAGTGAAATCAGTAAAATATAAGGAAACATAATCTTAAGCATTTGCTCTGCGAGCAGAAACTGCTCTGGTTTTGCCACCAAACCATGCGCAACCAAATGAATAATTGTTCCTGCACCAATAACGCCGATAACCGTAATGATTACCAACACCGTCAGCAGTGTTCCCGAAGTGTGGCGTAATAAATCTTTCAACGCTTGCGGATGCTGAGTTTTAGTCGCCGAAAATACCGGAACAAACGCATTAGCAAATCCACCTTCAGCAAAAAAACGGCGTAACGTATTAGGAATACGTAAAGCCGCAAAAAACGGATCAGTAATCCCTACCGCAAAATAACGCGCTAACAACATATCACGCAATAATCCTAATACGCGTGAGATCATAGTCATCATGGAAAAAACCACCGATGAGCTTGCTAAAGATCTAGCCATAACTACCTATATTTATAAGATGATTTATCTTTGATACCATCAAAACATCCTAAATCCATTGTAAGCGCTTAGCGATGCTGAGCATGGCATCAGCCCGATTCATACTATAAAAATGAAAGCCCGGAACCCCCTCATCAATCAGATGCTCACACATGGCAGCCACCACATCAGCCCCAAAATCCTTCAAAGCGGGCAAATCATCTTGCAAAGCTTGTAAACGCTTACGAAGCCAACGAGGAATTTCCGCACCGCAAGCATCGGAAAATCTCGCCAGTTGTACATAATTTGTAATCGGCATAATACCGGCAACGATGGGAATATCCACTCCCATCGCCGTAATATCATCACGAAAGCGTAAATAAGCATCCGGATTGTAGAAATACTGCGTAATCGCCTCATTTGCACCGGCATCCACTTTGGCTTTAAAATGATATAAATCGGTGTCCGGGGTTTTTGACCGAGGATGTGTTTCAGGATAAGCCGCAACCAATATTCTAGGCTCTTCACCCCAGACTTTCCGAATATAGACCACTAGCTCCAAACCATTATGAAAATCACCTGCCTGATACATTCCCGACGGCATATCCCCGCGCAACGCCATAATTTGCCGAATCCCAAGAGCACGGTAACTTTCCAATATAAGCCGAATTTCTGTTTTTTTTGCCGCAACACAGGTCAAATGAGGCATCACAATACGCTCACCTTCAGCGTGAATTTCAGCAACCAGCTCATAGGTGCGATATCTGGTACTCCCACCTGCACCATAGGTGACCGAATAATATTCGCAATTTAAAACACCAAGCTGCCGGCGAATCCTAGCTAGCTTTTTCATCCCCTCTTCACTAGTTGTTGGGAAAAATTCACAGCTCAATGCAACGCATTGACGAGCGCTCATATCGACCTCATGTGATTTTTATAGCAACTTAATATTATATCGCGCTCCTATTATTAAATACGTCAATATAATTATTTTTTAAAGGAAGTACTGAATCTTGGTTATTTAATAAGCATATTGACTTCTCTACAAAATACTGCGACATTAATTTCTTATTGATAATACCATTTTTATTGAGTGCTATTTTCGACTTATCTCGCCATATTTCAAATTTAATCGGCTTTCTTATTTTAGACCTCAAACGGCTTGCAGTATATTTGTCATTTTCTATTAATTGTTTAACTCTTAATTTAAGTTTGGGAATTTGCTCTGAAGATGTACAGAATATATTTGAGTTACTATTTAATAAGTCAATAATCTCATTATCAGTAGTTAAGCTTTTATTTAAAGACTTTATAAGTATACCGTCTATTTGCAGGTTATGGTCAATACTGTTACAAGAATCTACTAATACCACATCTGTTTTATTAACAATTTCATCATATATATATTTTGCAAAAGAACTTGTATCTAATGCTAGTTTTTGCAAATTAAGCATCTGATTCTTATTAATTTTTAAACCACATAGAATATTGTTGCAGTTTAATATGTTTTTGTACAAATTATATTTATTTGTAACAAAATCTACATAGTTTGAATCATTAATATCACTTAATTCGTGACGATTGAAGCTGAAAAAACAGCCTTTTGTATTATTATTAACGATGTTCAGTAATATGTTTGACACAGATGTACTATCATTTATTGCATCAATATATTGGTTATTACCTATAAGTTTTAATACTGAATTACTGCCATTATTAACCATAAAATCATTACTTACGAATAATTTATCTATTAAATCATCAAGTGATAATGTATTTAAAACAGAGTCGGTTTCATGATTGTTTACATTCAAAAACTCTATATAAAAGTGTTTTTCAGGTTCATTAAATCGGTTTGAAAGTGATAAATATATGACTGCTGCAATCATTCCCGCCAGTACAGTAACAGATATTATCGGAATTTTGTACTTACTGTTCATATCAACTAATTATTTTTTAGTATTCGTTATGTGCCAATACTTCGTTGTGTTTTTGTAATCGTTTGCTTATAAAGACTTTATAGAATAAATATGTGTTTGCGTAATATTTTGATTATCAGTGATATAATTACTAATTGTTAGCTGCTAATTTAACGAAGTGTTGATGAGTGATAAGTAATAATTTAAACTTTTAAAAATAGCCAAGCAAAAATATCAAAGTTTTACGATTTAAAAAACATAAAGTTACAAGATTGATATAATAAGCTCTAAAAAGTAGAATTATTAGTATTTTTTTATACATTTGCACATTAGTATTTCATATAGTTAGCAATAAAAAACCACTCGTTAGTGAAATCATTCATTTCAAAGATATTACTAATAAGCATTATAGTAGCGCATTGCAATTTTAGTTTTGCACAACTACGAAGCGTCGATGAAATAAAGCGAAGCGGCAAGTTGTATGCTGCATTTACAGAAAGTTCACGAAGAAGCGTAAATTATAAGCTTGCATTAGAATTTGCAAAGTTCTTGAATGTAGAGCTTGTTGTTGTTAATACGTCTTGGGAAGAAAATTTTTCGCAAAATGGAGTAATTCCCGGCGATTATCAAAGTAATACTGACCTTGCATATACGCCCGATGCACTAAAAAAAGCTGATTTTATATGTGGCAGCATTTATATACTTGAATGGCGTAAAAAGTTCTTCAATTATGCCGGAGTGTTAGATTTGAGCGATTTGCTGATTATCCCCTCAAAAAATAAAAAAATAAAATCGTACAAAGATTTAAAAAACTCAAGCATTGCATTTCTCGAAAATTCAAGCTACGAAACTCACATAACAGATGTAAACAACACAATAGGCGGAGGTATAAAGTTTATTATAACCAAATCGGAAGAAGAGTCAATAAAACTAATACGGCAAGGTAAAGTAGACGGTGTTATAACAACATCGTACAATGCTTTGGAGATTGTTAAAAAAAGTAATGATTTGAAAATAGCCTTTCCTGTCGCACCCATGAAAAATATAGGTTGGGCTGTTGCAAAAGGTGATGAAAGTTTAGAAAATGAAATAAATAACTTTTTTGCCACCATAAAAGGCAATGGAAAATTAAATGAAATATTTTTATCGCATTACGGCATAGATTACAAAACATACTACAAGATATTAAACTCGTATAACCAAGCGGATAATGAGATAAGTAATAAGCGTGATTTAGATGAAATTATAGAGTCGGGTAAACTAATAATTGCTCTTAGAAAAAAGCCTATGATTTATGATAAAAATCGCAAACAATTTAATCACTACATGGCAGAGGAATTTGCCAAATGGTTAGGAGTTAAACCCGTAATAAAAATAACCCCGTATTTTGCTAAGTATTTTGAAAACAGCAATGGTGAAATAATAAAAGATAGTGCATATACCCCCGAATGGTTTAATTACATCGACCTTGCTTGTGATGTTATGGTTCCTTTGGAATGGCGAAAAAAGAAAGTAGACATTATACCGTTTATTCCTTATGCACAGGTTGTTGTAGGGCGCAAAGATGCTAAAATAGTATCGATGAACGACCTTGTTGATTACAAAGGGATTGTTGCCAAAGGTTCTGCGCAGGAAGAGATTTTAATGAAAAACGGTATACATAACTACAAACACGGCAGAAGTAGCACCTTTATTTCGGATATTAACAAAGGGATTGCCGATTATACCATAGGTAGTGATATTGTGTATGATATTGGTAAAAGAGAAAAACTTGAAGTTAAATTTGTTATAGGAAAAGTAAACAAAGACGGCTGGGCAATTAAGAAAAATCAAGCTAAATTAAGACAAAAAATTATTGAATTTATAGAATATGCAAAAAAGGAGGGAATAATAGACAAGTATTTTAAGATACAGACGGGAATGTCGATGAAAGCTATTGAAAATTACCTTACTGTATTGCAAGAAACCTATCAGCCCGGAGTGTTTCCTTTTGTATTTTATGGAACTAATGAAGGCTTACCGCAAGAGAATGTATTATCAATTTTTCAAGACAAGGATAATTACATGTGGTTTGGAACTCATGCGGGAGTAGTTAAATACAATGGGCGCGAAATGCAAGTGTACGATAAAAAACAAGGCTTTGCGGGTAATTCTATTTTTGATATTGCACAAGACAAGCAAGGCAATATGTTTTTTGCTACTCTTGAAGGAGTGTCGGTATTAGAAAATGGTAAAATAACTAATATTTTCCCTGATTATTCTTTCAAAAAAATATTTATTGATAATGACGATAATAAGTGGTTTATGAGCGACAACGGTATTGCCATGTATACCACCGACAAAAAGAAAATCCTACTTTCTGAACAAAACCTTAATCTTCCGCCTTATGTATATTCTGTTGCAAAGGATAAAAAAGGAGAAATATACATAGCTTCTAAAAAGGGCTTATATTTATTCCGGAATTTATCTAAGTCAAAAATGTTGTCGGATAAAGAATGTCATGCAGTATTTGTAGATACCGATAACCAATTATGGCTGTCTACAAACGAGGGTATTTATTTAATCGATTTGAATAAATATAAATATGAGGGACTTGGTAAAAATCTCAACAGTAAATTAAATATACCTGCAAACACTGTTATTAAGGATATTAAACAAACACATGACGGTTCTTTATGGTTCATTTCGGATTATAAAATATTTCAATTATTGCATCTGCAACAAAAGCCTATAATTTATGACCAAGAAATAGGCTTAATGAAGCAGCGTATTATGTCTTTTTTTGAGGATAAAGAAAATAATTTATGGATAGGATATTTGGGAGGCATACAAAAACTCACAAATAAAAGTTTAAGATTATTACACCCGAAATTAATCGACAATCACATTAGTTCCATTGTTGAAGACAAAACCGGTGCAATATGGTTTAGTACAGGATATGATGTGTTTGTATTAAAACAAAAATTAAGCAACTTTACAAAGCCCTTCGCCGTTGAAAACAAATCTTATGCAGTAACAAGATTGTCTAATGGCAATGTGCTTATAGTCAGCAATATAGCATTATACGAAATTGATATAGAAACACATAAAATTGTTGCTGTAACAAAGTTTAAACAAGCGCTTCAATATATTGAAAGAGTGTTTGTATCTTCAAAAAATGAAATATTTATTTTAACAGGAGAAGATGGTATTATATACCACATGAAAAGCTTTGGAGAAGAACCCAAGGTATTGTCAAATGTATCAACGTCGTTGGTATCTCAATTAGTTGAATTTGATAATATGATAATTGGAGGTAATAATACGGGCTTGGTATATTTTGACGGCAATGATTTTGGTAAATTGCTTGATATAGGCGAAATAGTGTGGTCTTTATGTCCTGATGGAGAACGGCTATGGGTAGGAACCGAAAAAGGTATTGGTTATTTCTACGAAGACGAATTTTATAAATTAGATATTAAATTGCCAAGTAGTGGAACAATGGCAATCACGCAAGATGTTGATAAAAACCATTTGTGGATTGGAACAAATCAGGGATTTTTACATTACAATAAAATAACCCAAGAAATTGAATTGTCAGTAGATTCAAAAGACGGGTTAAGAGGTAATGAAATTTCAATAAACGGATTGTTAGTAGACCACAAAGGATTATTGTGGATAGCAAGTTATCACGGATTGGCTACTTTTGATATTAATAAAAACAAAACCGTAAAATATACACCCGAAGGAAAAATTGAAAAAATATGGTTGAATAATCGAATAATCTCTTTAGACAGACTTAAAAAGCCTCTTAAATACAATGAAAACAATTTAGTGTTTGAGCTGACCGGTTTGTCATTTAAAGATGAGCAATCTGTTGAATATGAGTTTTTTATGAAAGGTTTAGATAATGATTATTCGGCATCTGCCGGCAAAAACCATAAAGCACAGTATATTAATTTGCCTTCGGGAAAATATCAGTTTAATTATCGTACAAAAGGTAATGACGGTATATGGAGTTACTATAAACAGATAGAATTTGAAATAGAAAAACCATTATATTTTAAATGGTGGTTTTTTGTGTTTTTATTAATTATTTTTGTTATAGTGATATACGTAATAGTTGTGTGGCGCAGTGCATCATTAAAAAAGAAGAATGAAGAGCTGGAAAAAATAGTACAAGAAAGAACTTCCGAAATTTCGAACAAAAACGAAGAACTGCAAAAAATACAAAAGGAGATAACTACCCAAAGAGATGAAATACAAAAGCAAAGAGATAAAGCCGAAAAACAAAGAGACGAAATAACAATTCAACAGAAAGAGATAACCGGAAGTATAGTCTATG